>JFJP01037231.1_pt1 | contig 36915 bp, 27 predicted proteins | sample 431651 | NCBI WGS metagenome assembly JFJP01 (sample SAMN02602958, study PRJNA72255) | Microbial mat metagenome, whole genome shotgun sequencing project. | biome: fresh water; feature: sink hole; material: water; isolation source: purple microbial (photo- and chemosynthetic) mats found in... | reverse complement strand
CATTCGAAGGGGTTCCAAAAGAAACACGAAAAGCCCTTACCAATGGAACAACTATTTTCGAACGAGTACTTCCTGGTGCAGATCGAATGTACCCCGATACCGATTCGGCTCCAATTCCTCTCGAAAATGAGTATATTAAGAAACTGAGTAAAAATGTGCCCACAGATATAATTGACAGATATAATCAACTTAAACAATGGAATGTCCCGGAAGATACCTACACTTATATTTTCAGGAATAACTTGTATCCATTAATTGAGAAAATAGTAACTAAACTAAAACTTGATCCTAAGTTTGTTGGTTCTTTTATTGGTCACAGGCTTAAATTTGTCGAAGGGCATTATAAGTCAGCCGATACTTTCAATTATGATAAAATCTTTGAATTGTTTAAGTTTTTAATCGATAAAAATTTAGAGATAACCCTTGCAAAAAGGATGTTACCAACTCTATACCAATATCCAAAAATGGATTTCAATTCGTTGCTTACAAGCATTAATTTTAAACAAGTACCCAAGGAAGAAATATTATCAAAGGTTCCTTTTTTAAAGCAAAAGTTTAGAGAAATACAAGTAGCTTTTTATGGCCATCGAAGAAAAATAATTTTATCAAAAATTAAAATACATTACAATGAGCGAAGATATTTTCCAGGGATATAAAGGTAAATCACTAGAGGTACTAAAAAAATATAATGTTCGGGTTTGGGGACAGACAAATATTGTCACAACAAGAGGTAGTTTTAAAGGTACCGTTTTGCCTCGATCCGAAACCGATGATGATAAGCATATTGTATTAAAAATCGCAACTGGTTATAATATTGGTATCGACATCGAAACCATTCAGGATATGAAAGAAACGGGTTACCAGAAAGCCAATTATAAAATTCCCGAGAAAGAATTTCCATATACAAAAGGTAAACCCAGTGTTAAACTTTTGGGTACAGGGGGAACAATTGCTTCTCGACTTGATTATCGCACAGGAGCTGTTATTCCGGCCTTTTCGCCTGGCGAGCTTTATGGAGCAGTTCCCGAATTAGCTGATATTTGCAACCTGACAACAGAAAAACTATTTGCTGTGTTCAGCGAAAATATGGGCCCTGAGCAATATAAGGCATTAGCAATTGCCATTGGTAAAGAAATTGAAAACGGAATTGATGGAATCATTATCGGGCATGGCACCGATACCTTAGGTCATACAGCAGCTGCTCTTACATTTATGATTCAAAATTCACCTGTTCCAATAATTCTGGTTGGTTCACAACGATCATCCGACAGACCTTCATCAGATGCAGCATTAAATTTAATGCATGCTGCTTATGCAGCTGGTCATTCAGATATTGCCGAAGTTATGGTTTGCATGTTTGGTCCTACATCTGATGAATATGGGTTTTTGCATCGTGGTACAAGGGTTCGCAAAATGCATTCATCATACCGATCAACTTTTAGAACTATTAGTGATGTTCCTTTGGCAACTGTTCGTCGTGGAAGCGTTACACCAATTAAAACAGAATATAACCATCGCAGAAAGGACAGAAAAGTTAAAATTTTACCCTACTTCGAAGAGAAAGTCGCAATTGTATATTATTACCCAAATATGCAACCCGATATGATTGATTCGTTGGTTGAAAATGGATATAAAGGGATCATCATTGCTGGAACAGGGCTTGGGCATATTAATAAACCCTTATACCCCGCAATCGAGAGAGCCACTAAAAAGGGAGTACATATTTACATGACTGTTCAAACCTTATGGGGCTTTGTAAATATGTTTGTTTATGATACAGGCCGTGATTTGATGGATAAAGGAATTATTCCTGCCGAAAATATGTTGCCCGAAGTTGCATATATTAAGCTGGGATGGGCTCTTGGCCAGACAAATGATCGCGAGGAAGTGAAAAAGCTTATGTTAACTCCTATTAATGATGAAACAACCCTAAAGGAACCCTATAATGGGTATTTGATTTATCAGGGAGGTGTTCCGGAGGTTGAAAGTTTTATTAAAAAATTCAGAAAATAATAAAAAGATATCAATGCATTCGGATTTCTTTGATGATCTTAGAAAAGAGTTAGAAAAAAAACTCCCTGGATTATCGGCACAGCTTAAAATGGCACCGGAAGCAAGGCCTGTTGGAGTAAATGGCAAGGGTCTTAGAGCAGGAGTATTGATTTTATTATACCTTAATAATCAGGAAATAAATCTGGTGCTTATTCAACGTTCGGCTTACGATGGACCTCATAGTGGACAAATTTCTTTACCTGGAGGGAAATTTGAAGATCATGACAAAACACTTGTTCAAACCGCTATACGCGAAAGTTATGAAGAAATAGGAGCCAATCCGGATGAGATAGAAATACTCGGATCACTTACTCCTTTGCAAATTTCTGTTAGCAATTATTTTGTTCAACCGGTTGTTGGACGATACAAATCATCACCTGTTTTTAATGCTGATTTAAACGAAGTTGAAAAAGTTTTGGAGATTAGATTATTGGATTTAATGAATCCTGAAAATAAATCGAGCAAACAATTTACATTTGGGACAGTGCAATTTGATGCCCCAATTTATAAACCAGACAACTTGGTTATATGGGGAGCTACAGCAATGATATTATCAGAGTTCTTAGAAATTATAGCCCGATTAGATACTAATCTTCTTCAATAAAATTTTTGTAGTGCTCGTATCTGTCAATTATTTGAGATACATAACTATATGTTTCGTCACCCCGACAGTAACCATATTCTACCACAGGATCAAGGAAGTATTTTGGATTTGATTTTTTTATAATATATTCGTCTACATTCCCATCCCACTTTTTGGGATCTTTGCCATATTTTTCTGCTAAACGCTGAGCATCTAAAACATGGCCTAAACCTACATTATAAGATGCAAGTATAAATTTAATTCTATCATGCTCATCTTTTATTCCGTTTTTTTCAAATCGCTTGTTAAGCCAGTTAATAAATCTTACACCCGCTCTAATATGCTCATTTGGAGCAGATTTTAGATCAACTCCATATCTGTGTGCTGTTGTTGGCATTAACTGCATTAAACCGTAAGCTCCAGCCCACGATTTTACTGATGGATCGAACCTTGATTCCTGATAAATTAAGGATGCTAATAATCGCCAATCCCAATCCACAATTTTTGAATATTCTTTAATATAATCATCATAAACTGAGATTTTTCCACTCGTTTGAGCATAATAATCGCTTTCGACAATTCCAACAGATCTTTTATTCTTAAAATACTTGGCATATAGAAGATTGTAATCACGTGAATACTTGTTTCCCTCTATCCATTTATTTATTTCAATGCGCAACGAATCATCTCCTTTTCTTAATCCCCATGCCTGATTTTGTGGAAAGCTAATGGCGGTTTGAACATCAATAATAGGGTAATAGGTCTGATTTACCAATGCCACATTTTCGTCGGAAATGGTATAATCTATTTCACCTTTAGCTACAAGCTGAATCAATTGTTCAACCTCCAGATCATCTAGTTGTTTAATATTTATAATAGCTCCAATTTCGTCGGATAAATTTTGCAACCTCGATAAATAAGATGATTCTTTCTGAACATAGATTGTTTTTCCTGCTAAATCGAGCTGATTTCTTATTAGCATCGATTCGTATTCGCGTTCGGTAAGTTTATTCCAGTTTTCGGGTTTGCGCTGAACAAGTACCTGTCTTGTTTGACTGTGGGGTAGGGTAAAATCTATTTCTGCATTTCGTTCTTTAGTTACTGTTAGATTTACTGCTAATATGTCACATTGATAGTTATTAAGCATATCGAAATACTTACTTATATCGTTTTCTACGACCACTTCTAACTTTACACCCAAATGATCTGCAAGTAGCCTTAGCATTTCATATTGGTAACCCATTGGCTCACCTTTGTAAATAAAATAATTGGTCGAATTAAAATCAAAAAGTGCGGTTATTTTTCCATTCTTCTTAATTTTTTCTAACGAGTTAATCTCTTCTGGTTTTTTGTGTTGCAATCGGTTACATCCCAATAATAGGATGAATACTATAATGGAAAGTACTGTAAACTTGACGAAAGAAGTAACTACTTTCAAATTAATCTGATTTGGTTTAACAAGGTAATTTACGATATTATTTTAACATTGTTACAATGCAAGTTAATCATAAAATGTCCATGATATACCAAATTTAAATACAGCGGGTGGTGCAGGGTATGAGGGCGAGGTAAAGTAATAAGAATCATTAATAGCAGTGTTTAGGTAGTTGTAAACCAGATATAATCGGGCTCTTTTGATTGCAAAATTTAAAAAAATATCAACACAATGATAATCAGCCATTTTTTGATCGAATTGACGATAAAACAAACCCGTGATAGGCATATATCCATCAGCATAATAACTGCTCGAATAGCGATAATCAAACCCTAACTGCATTCTTAATTCACCTCCTGTTGATGAGAAATGGAATAGCTTCTCATAATATAACGATTGGTATAAATTTATTTCTGGGATACTTAATATACTATCCATAGAACTGGTCTGGTAAACGAATTTTGTTGTTGAATGGAAAGGCCCTAAGGTGAATTTTTTATTTGCCCTTGCTGTAAGAATATTAATCTGATCAGCATATTGTTGCACTCTGGCCAACGTATCGAGATAAATATGTCCAGTAATCTGGCCATAACCTGCACTTAAATCAAATCTGTATTTTTCTGATTTAATAATAACATTTGCATCCCACTCTTCTTTTCGAATAAGATAATTATTGTCCCAACTAAAATGATTTGACTGAAATTGTTCATAAAAGTAATCAGGTCTTTGATTCTTATATTCTCCTTCAAGATCAAACCGTATATCCTGAAATAGCCGATATCCTAAAGTAAGATTAATTCGAGAGTTCTCTTTTTTATATCCAGTAATAAAATATTCAGCAAATCCTTTAAAGAGGATATGATTAAATATCATGCTTTGCATGTACACCGAAACACTGTTGTTTGAGAAATCATTTTTAAGATACCTTGTTAAAATAGTATCTTCAGGCTGATCTTGTGAGTTAAAAATAAAGGTGGTATCAGGTAAAATATTGTATTCATAATTTATCTGCTCATTGTAGTATGATATTCGAAAATTTAAAAGGTCTTTATAACGATAATGAGCCGAAAATTTGTTTCCAAACCGGTTTTGAAAAACAGCATCGCTTGTTTTTGTATTGCTTATTAGTGAGTCAAAACTATTGTAAAAGCTCTCTTCAATATCTGAATCTGAAAACTTCCTGTAGTCATTGCTATAATTTAACTCATGCGAAATGCTAAAATCATTCAGTTTATTATAAGAATCACGTAAAAAAGAATTTTTACTTTCTTCATCTTTTTTATTGGTTATGGTATCTTTTACCACTATTTCCTGATTTTCAATTTTTGTTTCATCACCAATTTCTGTTATTTTACTAATTGTATCAGTAACAGGATTGCTTATTTTGCCTGGTTTCTTAAACTCAGGTTGTTTTCTCTCTTTATCTCTCTGATTTGTAGATCTTTTTTCACTGGCAGGAAGAGATGTCTTTTTATCGCTTTCAGCATCAGCGTGTTTTCCAAATCTAAATTCCTGAGCCAAATAAAAACTTGAATTTAGTATTTTTGAGCTTGCATCGCTAAGCTTAACAGGAATAGTAAGTGCCCTGGTATATTCCTTGCTCCCTAAGTACCATAAACTATCTAATCCTCCATTTTCCTCAATATTTCCTTTATTCAATGTATAATTTCCAGAAATATTGTATCCTTTATACTTGTAACTTGAAAATAGAGTTGCAGAATGTATTTTTGTTCTTTGATTTAGATACCGACCAGCTGATGATGTTAAGTCATAACCCAATCCTACATTGAAATTTTCTGTCACATTTTGAGTATGTAAAACACCTAAAAACTGCTCGCTCTCTTCTTTTGGTCCCGCTGAACTATAGTTTATTACTGTAAATTGTCTCTTTGTATTAAAATACTTATGCTCGTATGGTAAAAGAAAATAAATAGCATATGGTTCACTAAATAAGAAACTAGTTTCGTTATTTCTTCGGTCATAATAAATAGTTGATTGTGAAGCAGACCCCAGGTTTCCTAAATAATTATTATTAATGGTACTTCGTAATAAAGGATTGAATTTTTGAAATTCATTAAGGCTTGTATCAATATCCGCATAATCTGGATTTAAACCAAACGGATTAATTGTCCAGTTATAGAGTAATCTTTCAGACAAACTATCAATCTGACCAGATAAATCAAAAGTGAAAAAACTAAAAATTATGAAAATTACCAGTATTTTTCTATTCATGCTGGCAAAGATAAAAAAATCAACTTATATAATGACTGTAAAAATATGCTTTAATAATATATTGTTTTCTTTTTGAGATAAGACATAAAAAAACAGCGGATAAGTAACCCCGCTGTTCAAATGTTAAAATAAGGTAATTAAACCGTTCTTCCTGGATATTGCTTTAAGGCAAATTCGAGGGTTTCCATGGCATGGGCTAGGTCTTCTTTTTTCAAAACATATGCTATCCTTACTTCATTTTTACCTAAACCGGGAGTTGCATAAAATCCTGTTGCAGGAGCAACCATTACCGTTTGTTTATTGTATTCAAAATCGGTGAGTAACCATTGTGCAAACTTATCGGCATCATCAATAGGCAATTTAACTACCGTGTAAAAAGCTCCTTTTGGTTTTGGGCAATAAACACCTTCCATTTTATTTAATGCTTCAACCATAAAGTTACGGCGACCAATATACTCATTGTAAACTTCGGTAAAATATTCTTTAGGAGTATTTAAGGCTGCTTCACTGGCCCATTGTCCAAAGGATGGTGGGCAAAGTCGTGCCTGAGCAAATTTCATCGCGGCAGAAAGAATTTCTTTGTTTTTGGTAATTAAAGCACCAACGCGTACCCCACACATACTATATCGTTTCGATACAGAGTCCAATAAAATTACATTGTTTTCAATCCCTTTTAAATTCATTGCTGAGAAATGAGCATTCCCATCGTAGCAGAACTCACGATAAACCTCATCTGAAAATAAATACAAATCATATTTTTTAATGATGGTTTTTAGCTGCTGCAATTCACTTTCTGAATACAAATATCCGGTTGGATTGTTTGGATTGCAAATAACAATTCCTTTGGTTTTAGGAGTAATCAGTTTTTCAAATTCTTCAATTGCTGGTAATGCAAAATCATTTTTTATATACGATGTGATTGGTTTAACCACAACACCCGTCGAAACAGCAAAACCATTATAGTTTGCATAAAATGGCTCAGGAATAATTACCTCATCACCAGGATTAAGAGTTGACAAAAAAGCAATGGTAATAGCTTCTGATCCACCAGTAGTGATAATCATTTCATTATGATCAACAGTAATACCAACACTCTGATAGTATTTTGCCAGGCCTTTACGATACGATTCGTTACCTGCAGAATGACTATATTCAATAACTTTTTCGTTTATATTGCGAATGGCATTTAGAGCAACTTCGGGTGTTGGAATATCAGGTTGTCCAATATTCAGATGATATACTTTAACACCCTTCTTTTTCGCTTCTTCTGCGTATGGCACCAGTTTTCTTATGGGAGATGCAGGCATTAATTTCCCTTTGTCTGAAATTTGAGGCATAATACTAGTTTTATTAAAAGTTATTTATTTACTGGATCGGATTGTTTTTCTTCAACTGTTCCTTTAACTGTAAGCGAAACTAAAGCTGTTTTTGCATTTGAATAAACACGGATACTTTTTGAAAATGCTTTTGTGATTTTGGTGTTATATTTAACAACAATAGTACCTTTTTCACCTGGTTTAATAGGCTCTTTAGGCCATGTTGGTGTTGTGCAACCACATGAAGCCTGAACCTGAGTTAATAATAAAGGCTCTTTTCCAATGTTTTTAAAAGTAAACTCACAGGTTCCATCTCCATTGTATTTTATTACACCATAGTCATGTACTGTCTTTTCGAAGAATATTTCTGGTAAATTCTTATCGTCTTTGTTTGTTTTAATTTCGTCCTGGCTAAAAGCCGAAAACGAAATAGTTAACAATGCAACAAGACCAACGAATATGTTTTTCATAGTAATAGATTTTAATTTAACGACACAAAATTAAATTTAATTCACAAATTTAACTATGTTATTAAATATTTATCATGAATTCGATCAGGTTTATTTCAATTATCAGAATTTTTTAGGAATTAATTTATATTTTTACAAACTTTTTGAATTTAGTAAACACATAATTTATATTTTGTTGAGCCGATGGAAATTCCTGCAAAATACAATCCTTCATTGACTGAAGACAAATGGTATAAGTATTGGATGGATAATAACCTTTTTCATTCAGAGCCTGATGAGCGCGAGCCTTATACAATAGCTATTCCTCCTCCAAATGTTACCGGAGTGTTGCATATGGGGCATATGCTTAATAATACTATTCAGGATATTTTAGTGCGTCGTGCACGAATGCTAGGTAAAAATGCATGCTGGGTTCCGGGAACTGATCATGCATCAATTGCAACAGAAGCAAAAGTAGTATCAAAGCTAAGAGATGCAGGAATTGATAAAAACTTACTTTCGAGAGAAGCGTTTTTGGAGCATGCCTGGGAGTGGAAAGAAAAACATGGCGGAATAATCCTTGAGCAATTAAAAAAACTTGGTGCTTCTTGCGATTGGTCGCGAACTAAGTTTACCATGGACAGTGATATGTCCGAAAGTGTTATCAAGGTTTTTGTTGATTTATATAATAAAGGATTAATTTATCGTGGTGTACGAATGGTAAATTGGGATCCTCAGGCAAAAACAGCAGTTTCTGATGAAGAAGTTAACTATAAAGAAGTTCAATCAAAATTATATTATGTTCGCTATAAGGTCGAAGGTGTTGATGGATTTGTTACTGTTGCTACAACCCGACCTGAAACAATTTTAGGAGATACTGCTGTATGTGTTCATCCGAGTGATGAGCGTTTCAGACATTTACATGGAAAACGTGTATTGGTTCCATTGATTAATCGATCAATTCCAATAATTCTTGACGAATATGTTGACCGGGAGTTTGGAACTGGAGCATTAAAAATTACTCCGGCTCACGATATTAATGACTATACTTTAGGAGATAAACATCATCTTGAAACCATTGATATTTTTAATGATGATGGTACCTTGAATGAGAATGCACAATTGTATATTGGTAAAGACCGCTTTGAAGTTCGCACCCTTATTGTTAACGATCTTAGTGCTGCCGGTCATATTGTAAAACTCGAAGATTATATTAATAATGTAGGATATTCCGAAAGAACAGATGCTATTATAGAACCTAAACTTTCTATGCAATGGTTCTGCAAAATGGATAATCTTGTTAAACCTGCATTAGATAATGTGTTGAATGATAATGTTCAGTTTCATCCTCCTAAGTTTAAAAATACATACAAGCATTGGATGGAAAACATTAAGGATTGGTGTGTTTCAAGACAACTATGGTGGGGACACAGAATTCCCGCATATTACCTGCCCGAAGGAGGATTTGTAGTTGCTGAAACTGCCGAAGAAGCTCTTGGTATAGCAAAAGTTAAAACTGGAAACAGAAACCTCACTTTAAAGGACCTACGACAAGACGAAGATGTTCTTGATACATGGTTCTCTTCATGGTTATGGCCATTGTCTGTTTTTGATGGAATAAGAAACCCTGATAATAAAGATATTAATTATTACTATCCAACGGATGATTTGGTTACTGCACCAGAAATACTTTTCTTCTGGGTTGCCCGCATGATTATGGCTGGATATGAATATCGTGACGAGAAACCATTTAAAAATGTTTATTTAACGGGGATAGTTAGAGATCATTTGCGTCGCAAAATGTCAAAATCGTTAGGTAACTCGCCCGACCCAATAGAGCTGATAAAGAAATATAGCGCTGATGGGGTTCGTGTTGGTATGTTGCTGTGCTCACCCGCGGGTGGCGACCTGCTTTTTGATGAGAGCTTAACTGAACAGGGACGTAATTTTGGAAATAAAATCTGGAATGCCTTTAGGTTACTTGAAAGCTGGAATGTAGATGAGAATATTCCCCAACCCGAATATGCTCAAAAAACGATTGAGTGGTTTAATCATAAATTAAATTGCGAGATAGAAAACATTAATGATTTGTACGAAAAATTCAGGCTTTCTGAAGCTCTAATGGCTGTTTACAAATTATTTTGGGATGAGTTTTCATCATGGTATCTCGAATTTATAAAACCTGTATATCAGCAACCCATTGATAAAAAAACATACGATCAAACATTGGAGTTTTTCGAAAATCTTCTAAAACTGTTGCACCCATTTATGCCATTTATTACAGAAGAAATTTGGCATTTAATTGATGAAAGAAAACCTGGTCAGAGTATTATGATTGAAAGGATGCCTGTTGCCGGAGCTTATAACGAAAACTTAATTGAGGATTTCGAATTTACAAAAGAAACGATTAGTGCTGTAAGAAATGTTCGAAATGCAAATTCAATTGCCCAAAAGGAAGTTTTGAATCTTTTAGTAAAAGGTGAATACGATAAGGAATTTGACGCATGTATCAGAAAAATGGCAAACCTTTCAGAAATAAAACCAACTGAAACGAAAATTGATGGAGCTGTTTCTTTTATGGTTAAATCAGCCGAATTTTATATTGAGCTTGGTGGATTAATTGATGCTGAAGAAGAACTGATCAAACTAAACGAAGAACTCAATTACTATAAAGGATTTTTGGACTCAGTAATGAAAAAGCTTGGCAATGAGCGTTTTGTTAAAAATGCCCCAGATAGTGTTGTAGCCGTTGAGAAACAGAAAAAAGCAGATGCTGAAACCAAAATTCAAATGCTTCAGGATAGAATTGCCAGTATAAAAAAATCTTAACACATAAAAGCATTTTAATGTATTGTTAAACATACTTTTATAACCATTGAAATGTAAATTTTAATCAGTAGTTTAGTGGCATAATTATTAATTTTAGTTAGCTATGAAAGAATTAGAAATAAGGTTAAATCCAAATCCATTGGTTCAGTTTTTAAAGAAACCTTCATCTGAATTTACTCGTCAGGATATCATTTACTTTATCGAAGAAAATGAAATTGAAATGATTAATTTCAGATATGTGGGTGAAGATGGAAAACTTAAATCCCTGAATTTTGTAATTAACAGTAAACAACACCTCGAAGATTTGCTTTCAACAGGCGAACGTGTTGACGGTTCAAGCCTTTTTTCTTATATCGAAGCTGGATCGAGCGATTTATATGTAATTCCACGATTTAAAACTGCATTTGTCAATCCATTCTCCGAATATCCAACCCTCGATATTTTGTGTAGCTTTTATACACGCGATGGATTGCCATTAGAGAGTGCCCCAGAATACATTTTAAAGAAAGCCTATACCGAATTCTGTAAATCTACGGGATACGAATTTAAAGCAATGGGCGAACTGGAGTATTACATAATTTACGAAAAAGACGAAATGTATCCTGCTGTTGATCAGAAAGGATATCATGAGTCACCTCCATTTACAAAATATGGACATTTACGTAAAGATGCAATGAGCTTTATTGCACAATGCGGAGGCAATATTAAGTATGGTCATTCAGAGGTTGGAAATTTTACAAGTGGTAATTTGGCCTACGAACAGCAGGAAATAGAATTTTTGCCGGTTAATCCATTAGATGCAGTCGATCAATTAGTAATTGCAAAATGGATTCTTCGAATGTTAGGTAACGAATATGGAGTGGATATTTCTTTTGCTCCTAAAATTACAGTTGGTAAGGCTGGTAGCGGCTTGCATATTCATATGCTGGCTGAGAAAAATGGAGAAAACGTAATGGTTGAGGGCAATGGTTTAAGCACCATAGCTAAAAGAATGATTGCTGGTATACTTGACCTTGCTGCTCCTTTAACTGCTTTTGGAAATACTATTCCAACATCTTATTTGCGATTAGTTCCTCACCAGGAAGCACCAACCAATATTTGCTGGGGCGACAGAAACAGATCTGTGCTTATTCGCGTTCCTCTTGGATGGATAGCCGATACAAGTATGATTAAAGATGCCAATCCACAAGAAACTGGACGTATACCTTATGTGCCGGGTAAACAAACTTTCGAATTGCGCTCTGGCGATGGTTCTGCTGATATTTATAACTATATGGCTGGTATTATACTTGCTGCTCAGCATGGGCTTGAAATGCCAAATGCACTCGAAATGGCTGAAAAATTATATATGAATGTAAATATTTTTAGTGAGGAGCATAAGGATAAATTGGCTAAACTTGAAAAATTGCCCGTATCATGTTCAGAGTCTGCGGATGTTTTGCAAGCACGTCGTGCTGATTTTGAGAAAAATGGAATTTTCCCATCCGGTGTTATCGATAATACAATAAAGAAACTTAAATCATATAATGATCATAAATTGAGCGAAAAACTTTATGGTAATAATGAAGCAATTCGTGAACTGGTTATGAAATACATTCATTGTATGTAATTGGTTCAATAATATAATAAAAACCCCGTTGCTTTTAAACCAACGGGGTTTTCTATTACTTCAAGTTTTTAATTATGGAGCTAATCGCCTTATTTTCCAGTTATTATCATCGTAGTAATATTCAATACGATCGTGCAAACGGTTGGGACGACCCTGCCAAAATTCGAAGGTATATGGTATTAAAATATATCCACCCCAATTCTTAGGTCGTGGAGGCAATTGTCCTTTAAATTTGTGCTCAAATTCAGTTTGTTTATCTTCTAAAAATTTACGATCAGGAATTTCCTTGCTTTGCGGCGAAGCCCATGATCCAATTCTGCTTTTTGCTGGTCGCGAAAGATAATATTCATCCGAAACTTCTTCTGTGGTTTTTTCTATTCTTCCTTCAATTCTGATCTGTTTTTCAAGCTCAGCCCAATAAAAGAGTAGGCTGCCAAAGTGATTCTCTTCGAGATGATGCCCTTTTTTACTATCATAATTGGAATAAAAAATAAATCCTTCGGGTTTTATTTCTTTTAATAAAACCATTCGCGCTGAGGGCTGCAAATTTTTGCCAACAGTAGCCAGAACCATTGCAGTTGGTTCGGTTATTGCCGAAGTTATAGCTTCATCCATCCAGATATTAAATTGCTTAAAAGGATTTGGATGAATTTCCGATTTGCTTAATGATTTGAGTTTATACTCGTTTCGGATATGAGTATATTTTTTTTCCATAGCAAGGTTTAGGTTTAGGTAGTGTTTTTAATATGTGCATTATTTATACTGGCATTTAATTCGAATCCCAATAATAATGAAAACGAATTAAAATATAACCAAAGCAAAATAACCATAATAGTTCCAATTGAACCATATAATTTATTATACTGTCCAAAATTATTAACAAAATATGAAAATCCAAGCGAGGTTAATAAAGCCAAAATGGTTGCGAAGGTTGATCCTGCAGAAATAAATCGCCACTGAGTTTTTTTAGCAGGAGCATGGTAATAAAGAAAAGAAATAGCAAAAAAGAATAATGCTGCTACAACTATCCATTTTCCAATAATAATTATATAATAGGTTAAGTTTATTTGTAAAATATGGTAATTGACCAATGCATTTATTGCAAACTGACTAAATACAATAATTAATAATGCAAAAGTTAGTAAGAAGAATATAACGAAAACTAAAATTGTAGAAACAATTCTTATAGCCAGCCAATTTCTGGTTTCAATTGAATGATATGAATTATTAAAAGCATCAATAAGTGAGTGTATCCCACTACTTGCAAAAATAAGACTTGTAATTGCCCCAAAAGAAAGTACTCCTCCATTCTTTTGTGTTACCACTGAAACAAGCGTTGTTTCGAAAAAACGAAATGCATTTGCAGGTAAAAAATCTTGAATTAATTTTAATAATTCTGTTTGTAAATTACTAATAGGAATAAATGGAATAAGAGTAAACAAGAATAAAACAGTTGGGAATAGTGCCAAAGCAAAATTAAACGCAATTGCCGAAGCACGGGTAGCCAGATAGCCTTTATGAATTCCGGAAATAAAAAATTTCAATACATCGTAAAGAGGAACTCCATCAAAACCAGGTAGTGTAATCCTTTTTGCCCAGTCGATAATCTTTTTTGATAGGGCATTTATATGTGTAATTATTTTTGATGGTTTCGGCATTTCAAAATACAAACTTAAACAAGCTGTAAATTAAATAGCTTTTAAGCTCATATCCAAACTTTTTATTTGATGAGTTAATGCACCAACAGAAATATAGTCAACACCTGTTTCGGCGAACTGTCGGATGGTTTCCAAATTTATACCGCCCGATGATTCTGTTTCGTACTTGCCATTTATAAGGATAACAGCTTCACGGGTAAGTTCGGGTGTGAAATTATCTAGCATAATCCGGTCAACGCCACCTGTAGCCAGTACTTCTTTTATATCATTAAGGTTCCTGGTTTCTATTTCGACCTTAAGATTCCTTTTCGTTTCAATTAAATATTCGTGAGTTTTTTTTATGGCTAGTTTTATACCACCAGCAAAATCGGTATGATTATCTTTAAGCATAATCATATCGTATAAACCCATCCGATGATTCTCTCCTCCACCAATCTTTACAGCAAGTTTTTCAAAATATCTGAATCCGGGAGTGGTTTTACGGGTATCAAGAATTTTAGCTTTTGTACCCGATATTTTTTTTACATATTCATTGGTTAGTGTTGAAATCCCACTCATACGTTGCATAATATTTAAAACCAGACGCTCTGATTTTAAAATCGATTGTGTGTTTCCTGTAACAAAAAAAGCGATATCACCTTGTTTTATAACCGATCCATCGGGAATAATTACTTCAACAGATAAGGAGGGATCAATAAAGTTAAATATCTTTTGGGCTATTTCAACACCAGCTAGAATTCCGTTTTGTTTAATTAAGAGTTTTGCTTTACCAATATTTGTATCAGGAATACACGCAAGTGACGAATGATCGCCATCACCTAAGTCTTCATGAATGGCATTTTTTAAGAAATCATCAATAGAAAAATCATTCATTCTCTGCTTCAATTTTTAACTGATGTATAAAAGGAGTGTCGTTTTTAAGTTTTAATAAGAAATAAACTCTAAATGTTCCGTTAAATGTAACCAGTTTACCAATAGCAAATTTCGATTCTTCTTTACCCCCCTGATGAATGATCTCAAAGCTTTTAGGAGTATGTTCGGTAAAAAAATTATCAATAATCTGTTGGGCCTGTACTTTACTGTAAACATCTTCTTTATCAAGAATAATCAGCTCAATGGTGTTATTGAAATATCGAGCCAGTTCTTCGGCATGTCCAACCTTAAAAGCTATTGAAATATCTTTTGGAATATCCTGGTCGAATGAAAATGAGCCTAAATTGAATATAAAGGTAAATATGATAATAAAGGGAATTGATTTTTTAATCGTTTTCATACAAAATAATCTTAAGTTTGCAATGGAAAAGGCTGCAAAAATTGAACCAGAAATTAATTTCCCTAAAATTTGTTTGGTATTAATTTTGCGAAAATTAAGAAAAATTGACGAATAAAAAAATTTAATGGTTTATGAAGATTAAGCTCTTGTGCATTGGTAAAACAGATAATGAATTCATTTTACAGGGTATAAGGGAATATGAAAAAAGACTAAAACATTATATTCCTTACGATTCGTTGTTTCTTCCTGATATTAAAAATAGCAAGAATCTTACCGAAATTCAGCAGAAGGAAAAAGAGGGCGAGGTTTTATTAAATCAATTAAAAGATGCTGATTACATTGTGTTGCTCGATGAGAAAGGGAAAGATTATTCTTCGATCGATTTTTCGAAATTTATAGAAAAACAGATGGTTACGGGACTTAAGTCTGTGGTGTTTATTGTTGGAGGCCCATATGGCTTTTCGAAACAAATTTATGATCGTGCTAATGCCAAAATCTCTTTATCAAAAATGACTTTTTCTCATCAGATGGTACGATTGATATTTACCGAACAACTATATAGGGCAATGACGATTTTAAAAGGCGAACCCTATCATCATCAATAAGCTGTTGTTATAATTGAACTAAATTGAGTACATTGTAAAAGATTTTTAGCAATAATTCAATGACAATTTTAAAAAAGATTTATCAATTCAGGGTATTATTTGGGGTCCTTTTTTTCTGGATTTTAGCGCTGATATTTCAGCGAAATCTAAATACCGATCCTTATAATCCAAAAGTTTTAGATGAATTTCAGAGAATATTAAGCCATCGTATCGAAAAAACAGACACTTACCTACATTCTTTTGTCCTACATGCTGATTCGATTAGTTCAAACGAATTAATGAATAATATAACCAGATTATTCCCAAACCTAAATCAGGACCAAGGAATAATGATGCTGGCTTATAAAAATGATTCTCTGGTATTATGGACTGATAATTTAATTCCTGTCGAAACGTATTCTGTTGATAAAGAGCTTTATAATGCTGTTGCGAAACTTACTGATGGTTACTATGTTGTTAGAAAAATAGAGTATAAGGATTTTAAAATCTTTGGATTAATCCATATAAAAAATGAGTACTCTTATGAAAATAAATTTATTAAAAACGATTTTAGACCCGAATTCAAGGTTTTGCCTAATACTAAAATAGACCTTGACGAAAATAATGGAGAGAAATTATATAATAATAAAAACGAATATTTATTTTCTATTGTAAATAATTCAAAGAAAAACATAAACATCACAAATGCTTACCTCGCTTCAATCTTTTATTTTATTGCTTTCGTTTTTATATTGTTTTTGTTTTGGAAGGAAATAAAATCAATAAAATCAATCTTTCGAAAAAATATTTCCTTACTAGTTTTAGCTCTGATATTATTCTTTATCAGGTACTTGATGATTAAATATGATCTTTTACCTGTTTTAAAGCAACTTGAACTTTTTAAACCTCATTTGTTTGCTATTTCTTCATTGGTTCCATCACTTGGCGATTTATTATTGCATACAATATTTATATTTTATTTTTTCCTTGTATTTTATAAGGAGTTTTCTTTTGATTGCCTAAGAGTTAACCGTATTTCAACGTATTTAATACTGGCTGCTTTTATAAGTTTTAGCTATTTTTGGTTTCTTATAATTCAATATTTCTTCGAAAGTCTTATCCTGCATTCAAGTATTTCCTTTTACATTCAGCAATTGTTTGATCTCTCAGTATATACATTTGTTGGATTTCTAATAATAATTTTATTGTTAGTTTCATTATTTCTGTTAATTGATCGAGTAGCACGAGTATTTAAAAGTAGTTTTTTGTTAAAAGATATTCTGATAATACTAATACCTATTATTCTGATTATTTCATTGATTTGGCATTATTTAATATATCCCTCAAGCATTGTTTACCCCTTATTCTTTTTTTTACTAGTAATAATTATTTTCTATTTCCGAATCAGAGAAAAAACGTTTGGTTATACAAGTTTGATTATTGTAATTTTATTATTCAGTGTTTATAGTGTTTATTCTATTACGCAATCATCCAAATCTAAAAATCAGGAAACAAGAAAGGTGTTGGTTGTAAATTTGGCAAATGAGCGTGATCAGATCGCTGAAATGTTACTCGAAACCATAACTAAAGAAATTGAATCAGATACTATAGTGCGGGATTTACTAACCTGGTATTTACAGAATGAAGGTGCATTACTTGATCATCTCCAAATGAATTACTTTAGTGGATATTTTATTAAATATGATCTGCAAGTTTCTGTTTGCAATCCAAATGATAATCTAACACTTATTCTGGAGAATAGCACCGATATTGTTCAATGCTATCAGTTTTTTAACGATATTTTTTATTTAGATGGAACCCGGATTAAAGGAAGTAATTTTTATTTCCTAGATAATCTGAATGGGAGGATAAGTTATCTTGCCCAATTTGTTTACCGAAAACCTGAGTGGGAAAACGAAGTTACATTGTTTATTTCACTCGATTCAAAATTAGTAAGTAAGGAGCTTGGATATCCTGAGTTATTATTAGATAAACGACTAACCGTATCAACCATTTTAAGTGATTACTCCTATGCCAAGTATCGCGAAAAAAATTTAGTTACCAGATCCGGAGATTTTTCATACCAACTTCAAATTCCTAGCCATTGGGAGTCGGCTGAGGAGTTCTATTTTGTTTCGGATTCCGGTTTTGATCATCTTGTTTATAATATTGATAATGATACTCAAATTGTTATAAGTAAGCAAAGCCTTAATTTTGTTGATATCCTGTCATTGTTCTCGTATATTTTTGTATTGTACTACTTGCTAATGACCATCGTTTTCTTTATTATTCAATTTCCGAGTAATATAAAAAGCTTTAAGTACGATTTTAAAAATAAAATAAAATTTTCAATGATCGGAGTTCTCCTCCTTTCACTTATTATTGTTGGATTTGGAACTGTATATTACAATATCGATCAGTTTGAAAGGAAGCTTCATGAAAGTGTAACCGAAAAAATCCAATCCATTTTAGTGGAGATGGAACATAAGATGGGAGGTGAAATTGATCTTACTGCTAGTTATTCTGATTATCTTACCTATTTACTAACTAAATTTTCTAATGTCTTTTATATCGATATTAATCTATATGATATTGATGGAAACTTATTGGCTTCATCGCGTCCACAAATCTTTGAAAAGGGGTTGATGGGTAAAAAAATGAATACCGAAGCATATCGTGAAATGGTGGTTAATAATAGCGGGAAGTTTATTCATCAGGAAAATATTGGCGATCTATCCTATTTATCTGCTTATGTTCCGTTTGTGAACGACGAAAATGAATTGCTTGGGTATTTAAACCTGCCTTATTTTACTAAACAAAGTGAGCTAAAGAAAGAAACTTATACCATCATACTGGCGGTTGTAAATATCTATTTCTTCCTAATTCTTATCTCTATTGTAATTGCGGTTTTTATTACTAATAATATTACCCGTCCATTGCAGTTAATACAAGAAAGATTTAAAGAAATGGAATTGGGGAAAAAGAATGAACCAATACAATATGAGAGTTTTGATGAAATTGGCAGTCTCATAAAAGAGTATAACCGTATGGCCGAAGAACTCTCTGAAAATGCAAAAAAATTGGCTAAGAGTGAAAGAGAATCAGCATGGCGCGAAATGGCAAAACAAATTGCTCATGAAATTAAAAATCCACTTACACCAATGAAATTAAGTGTTCAGTATCTGCAACGGGCTTGGAATGACAAACAGCCAGATTTTGAATTGCTTCTGAAAAAGTTCACAAACTCATTAATTGGTCAAATAAATAGTCTTTCTTTAATCGCTACTGAGTTTTCGAATTTTGCATCAATGCCTATGGCCCATAAAGACAAGGTGGATCTTATATCTAAGCTTAATGATACGATTGTTCTTTTCGAAAATCGCGAAAATATTACTTTCGATGGTAACTATAAAAATATTGATGAGTTATTTGTTTTTGCAGATAAGGAACAGTTACTTATTGTGTTTAGTAACTTAATTCAGAATGCCATTCAGGCAATTCCACGCGAAAAAGAGGGTTTAATAAAGATAACTATAGATAAAAAAGATAATATGGCTCAGATAACAGTAGCTGATAATGGGGCAGGAATACCATCAGAATTACGTGAAAAAATGTTCCGACCCAATTTTACTACCAAAACAAGCGGAATGGGTTTGGGTCTATCAATTGTAAAAAATATACTGACATACTCTGGTGGAGATATTTGGTACGAAACTGAATTAAATAAGGGTACTTCTTTTTTCTTCACTTTACCATTATTTAATTCTGATCAAAATCAAATTTAAAGCGATTTTTTCTCTTTTATAAAGTGTAATTTGCATTTTTACAACAAATTGCACTATTTTAAATTTTTTAAAAAGTTTTATTTTTAACTTAAAATATTTATATATTTGTTATAGATTAAAGATTTACGAAGAATTTTAAATTTTAAAACATTGAACAACAAGCATAAAATACTTTTCATTCTTATTATTTCCTTATTGCTACACCATAATTTATTTTCCCAAACATCTATTTCTGGGATTATAAATAAATATACAAAGGTGGTTTCTATTTCTTCTTTAGGTGATACCCTTGTGGTTTCTGATGCCTCTTTATTTAGTGATGGAGATACAGTTCTTATTATGCAAATGAGAGGTGCTCAAGGGAAATCGTATTCTACTTTTAACGAAGAATTGTTTGGACGCATAGATTTAGTTAGTGTAAGAAAAGCAGGAAAATACGAAATATTAATAATCAAAAAAGTAATAAGTGCAGATAATAAAATCGTACTAAGAAATCCATTAGGCAAATTATATGATACTAGCAAAAAGGTTCAAATGGTAAAAGTACCTGCATTTACAAGCGTAAATGTAACTTCATTATTGACTTGTGATCCATGGGATGGAGATAAAGGAGGTGTTTTGGTTTTTATGGTTGCAGATACACTTAGCTTAAATGCCTATATTGATATTACTGGTAAAGGTTTTCGTGGGGCAACTCCTGTTCTGAGTGTTGGTGCATGTGCTTCATCTGATTCGGTATTATATCGTTCCTATTATTTTGATGAAACATTTAATGGTTCTGGTCGAAAGGGCGAGGGTATAGCTGATGATGTAATTGCATATGCAAAAGGATTAGGAAGATGGTCGAACGGTGGTGGTGGTGGTAATGCTCGTTTTGCTGGTGGTGGTGGTGGAAGTAATGCCGGTAGAGGTGGATTAGGTGGTAAAGAGGATTCTACAACCTGTATTACCCCAGAATATATAGGAGAAATAATTTACGATCCGCCAGGAATACCTATTGATACTGCTCCATGGCTAGGTATTGGTGGCAGAGGTGGCCAAGAATTTACCAGCCCTATGCTTTTTACTGATTCAACTATCTTTCTGGGTGGAGGAGGAGGGTCAGGAACATATACTAGCGCTCTGGTCGCTTCAAATGGAGGAAATGGAGGCGGAATAGCTATAATCTTGTCAAATTATGTTAAACCGAATGGTTTTGGAATTATTACCGATGGCCAATCCGTTACAGATCCTGCAACGGCCTCTGGAGGAGGAGGAGGAGGAGGAGGTGTAATTGTAATCGATGTAGAGACTGTTGAGTCTGATCTTATACTCTCGGTTAAAGGAGGCAATGGTGGTAATACTCAAGGGATATATACTTCAGGACCAGGTGGTGGCGGTGGTGGCGGAATAATTCTAAATGGGTTATCAAGTTTTGATTCTAAGTTTAAGGCACAAACTAACGCTGGTAAAGCTGGTTATATTTCAGACCTGCCAGGTACAATAACATTTGGAGCTACAGACGGAAATCCTGGAACTTCTCGAAATAATTATTCTGTTCCGCTAACAGGCTTTCTTTTTAATTCAATACTCGAAAATCAAAAAATATGTATTGGTGATGCGCCTCATATAATCCATGGTTCTATGCCAAAAGGCGGTGATGGAACATTTGTTTACCAATGGCAACAGAAAACAAACTATACAAGCTGGAGTATAATTGTCGACTCTATACGAAGAGATTTGCAACCACCTGCACTTTATGATACTACTTATTATAGACGAATAGTTAGCTCTGCTGGTGTTGTAGATACTAGTCTTGCAATCGGAATTTATATTCATAAAAAAATTGAAGGAAATCACATTTGGGGACTAGATACTATTTGCATTGATAACTCTGCCGATACTCTCTTCGGAACAACCGTATCTATTGGAGGTGATGGATCAGGGATTTATAATTATTTATGGCAATCAAGTTTTAACCAAGCGAGCTGGAACACAATTAGTCCTGTAAATGATACGGTTTGTTGGGGTGGAATAATTTCAGATACAACATTTTATCGCAGAAAAGTGGCATCTGGTGCCTGTTTTTCATATAGTGATACAGTTGAAATTGTAGGATTACCAAAAATTATAAATAATATTCTTCCTGATAATCAAGAGATTTGCAACGCACAAATTCCTGAACCCATTATTGGCCAATTACCGGCAAATGGACTTGGTATAGGGTCCTACAGTTACTTTTGGGAGCAGAGTCCTGATGGAATTAATTGGCAAATAATAAATGATTCTATCCGTAAAGATTTTGTTCCATCAAATCTTGTTGAAACAATTTATTATAGAAGAGGAGTTATTTCAGGTGATTGCGAAGATTATAGTATTCCTCATAAAATAAATGTGTTGCCACTTATAGGTTCAAATGCAATTGAAAATGGGGCTTTAAATTATACCTGTTATGAAATTCCTTTTGATCTGCTTGTTGGATCTAATCCCGTTGGAGGTGATGGTATATATCGCTACCAATGGCAAATTAGCAGTGATAATTTAACTTGGGAAAATATTTTAGAAAATTCAACAAACAAAGATTATCAGCCAGTTGCTCAAACCGAAAAAAAATATTACAGAAGAATTGTAAACTCAGGAATCAATGATTGCTGTACAAATATTAGCAGTTTAATAATTGTTGATATCTGGCCATTACCAATTGCAGCATTTTCTGATTTAGATACAACTATATGCAGTCAGCAACAGATAGACTTAGATCTTTTAGTAACTTCAGGAACAGGTCCGTATATATTGTATTATTATGATGGATTTTTATCTCATCAAAGATCAATTAATACAGCAAACACATTAATTTCTGTGAACCCGGAATCGTTAATAACAAGTAAACAATATACCTACAGCATCGATTCTCTTAAAGATATAAACGGATGTATGGCCACAAATATTGCTGGTGAAATAAAAGTATTAGTTTATGGTTGGCCGGTTTCAGATCCTGGAATCGATGATGAAATTTGCGACACTACCTATGTTCTTAATGCTACACCATCACTAGGAAAAGGCTTTTGGAGTCAGGTCAATGGCCCTGGAATAATTATTTTTGATGATGACACACTTTTTAATTCGCCAATGCATATCGATGTCTCTGGAACATATACTTTAAAGTGGAAGGAAACTAACTGGCAATGTACCGATTCTGCTTATGTTGAAATTCTTTTATATCGTAAGGCGTCAGTCAATGCTGGTTCCGATACTACATTACACTACGAAACAGATCATCAAATCTTTGGACAAGTTACATATCCTGATATTATTAAGTTAAGCGAAACTGAATTGTTTTGGGAAAAAGTATTTGCATCCGACCCTGGACAGGTTGATTACGATTCTGCTACCGCAATTGTTAGTGGCTTGGGCGGGCATTATAAAGAAAATATTGAAATAATTTTTTATATCAACAAACCTGGTTGTCCTATTATTCCAGATACAATAATATTAACTCTTAAAGATTTATTATTACCAACAGGATTTTCTCCAAATGGTGATGGTATAAACGATGTTTTTGTTATTAAAGGGAGTCATAACAGCATAACAAACGAACTGATAATATATAACAAGTGGGGTACAGAAGTTTATCGTATGAAAGATTATGGTAAAGGAGAATACTGGGATGGAAAAAAGAAAGGAAAGATGCTACCTGAAGATACATATTTTTATATTTTTAATTATACTGATTTCGAGAATAAAACTCATAACGAAAAAGGTTTTATTATTCTTAAAGGACAAGGGAATGATTAGGCGATTAATTCATATACTATTATTCGTTTTGGCAACTCTTTCATTGTCTGGGCAACGATATACACCCTTGTACAGTCAGTACTGGATTAACGGGTTAGCAATAAATCCCGCATATGCCGGAAGCCGTGAGTGTTTTAGTAATTCGGTTATGTATCGTAATCAATGGATTGGTTTCGAAGGAGCACCCGTAACCCAAACAATTAGCAGTCACGCTCCTTTGCTTAATGAACAGCATTCTGTTGGATTATTGCTTTTTCACGAAAAAATAGGAATTTCACATAATTACGATATTTACGGAAATTATGCATTTCGCTTTAAACTGGGAGGAGGTAAATTTGCACTTGGATTAAAAGCTGGAACCTCCATTGTTCAAGCTAGTTATTCGGATGTGTTAACTGGTGATGAAGTTTACGATCCAGAGTTTTCGTCGGGCGAAAACGAGATCGTATATCAACCAAATGTTGGCTTTGGCGTGTATTATTATACCGATGCCTTTTATTTAGGAGCATCAATTCCATCTTTTTTGAGTTATAAGCAGGAAAATGGGAAAAATGTAATGTACAATAATGTAAATAACTATGATTTTCTTTTTTCTGCTGGAATTCTATTAGGTAAATCAGATGTTTTTAAATTTCGCCCAACTACCCTGGTACGTTACAGACTCGATAATACTTTTCAGCTTGATATCGGTGGAAACCTAATCTTTTACAATGTTTTCTGGATTGGTGCTGCCTATAGGTATAATGATGAAATTGCTTTTATGTTTGAATATCAGATCAACGATCAGATTAGATTGGGTGGATCATATGATATGGCTACAGGCGATCTTGCAGGAATGAATAGTGGCTCGTTTGAAATAATTTTGCGTTACGAATTTAAATATAAAATAATGGCTGTAAGCCCTAGATTTTTTTAGTAATGATTGGATTTAAAAATAAATTAATATTGAGTTTTTTTGCTATGTTATGGTTTTCAATAACCATGGGACAAGATTACTCAATTATTCAGTTGCCTTTTAACTCCAGATACTATGATGAGTTTTCACCTGTTTATTACGAGGATGGATTAGTTTTTTGTTCGAATAGAAAAGGAGAAATTTTTATTAATTATACTGATGATAGGAGTGATAAACCACTCTTTAATCTGTATTATGTTGAACAGGGAGGAAAAACCAACTGGGGGAAAGTGAAATTTTTATCAAAAGAGATAAAGACAAGTTTTAACGAAGGTCCTGCAACCTTTAACGACAGGCAGAATACCGTTTATTTTACAAGAAATATTAACACCAAGAAGAGAATAGGCAATATTATAGACAGAAAAAACAAATTGGGCATTTTTTATTCGAAACAAAACAGGGATGGTGAATGGGTTGCACCAACATCATTTCAATACAATAATCCGGAATATAATTTGGCTCATCCATCGTTAAGTGAAGATGGTAGTTTCTTGTTTTTTTCATCTGATATTCCAGGTGGTTTTGGAGGATCAGATTTATTCGTGTGTGAATGGAAAAATGGGGGATGGAGCGAACCAGTAAATCTAGGTCCCAAAATTAATACACTCCAAAATGAAGTTTTCCCATTTATTCATAGTAGTGGGCGATTGTATTTCTCTTCCGATAAACCCGGAGGTGTTGGAAGATTAGATATATACTATTCCGAGAAAGTAAATAATGAATGGATTACTCCAATACCTTTGGAGCCGCCAATTAATTCGCGATTTGATGATTATGGATTTATTATTGATGCATTCAAAAAGGATGGATTTTTCTCGTCTGACAGGCAACGTAGTGATGATATTTATAGCTTTAATGTATTGTATCCGATGTTTGAAAATACAAAGCGAATGGAGGTAAATAACTATTGCTATGTTTTTTATGAAGAAGGAGCTCAAAATCCCGATTCATTAAACTTTATGTACGAATGGGATCTTGGTGATGGAACCAAAATACGGGGTAACGAAGTAGACCATTGTTATACTGGACCTGGAGAATATACCGTATTATTAAATGTTATTGATCGACTGACTGGAGATGTTTACTTTAATGAGGCTGCATATCAGGTTCCTGTCGAAGATATTGAGCAGGTTTATATTAATTGTCCGGATACAGTCGTTGTTGGTCAGGAAATTGAATTTGACGGAAAAAGAACAAACCTGAAAAATTTTGATATAAAAACATATCATTGGGATATGGGTGATGGAAGAAGAACTAGAGGTATTTCAACCACTCATATCTATACAGCTCCCGGTGAATATATCGTTCAGCTTGGCGTTGCCAGCAAGCCCGATAAACAGGGTAATGCAGAAAAAATGGGTGTATTTAAAAATATTGTTGTTCTTCCTGCTCAGAATGTAAGAGGAAGAAGGGAATAATTTTTGTAATATGTGCTTTGATAAATTATTTTTGTGATTGAAAATTTTAATGTGATGAAAAAACTATTCTTACTTATTCTGATTCTTTTTGTTTATTCAGGCATAAAAGCACAGCCGGTGCCAGCTGAAGACGAAAACATTCCTCATCTGATGACCTTTGGACCAAAGGCAGCAACCTCATGGGGAGATGATGATTTTTCGCAAACTTTTTTCTTTGTAATTCCCGAAGAGCACACAAGCCCCATCTTTATCAGAGTTTTTGATCCTGATGCTGGAGGTGAAGTGGATGAAATTAATGGTTTTTGGGATACAAAAATTTCCTACACTATTTATGGAGGATTAAAATGCTATACAGATCAAGAGGCTACAGGCGTCGACCCAATTGGAAACTATAAAAGCGGGAACATGCTGGCCACAAGAGTTTTTGGCGAAAACCCACGATACGACAATGATTGGTTTACATTTGGTCCGTTTAATCCTACAGAAGGTGAACTCGTAAGAAAATACGGCGGATATATTTTTAAAATTATATGTGAAGGCGTTGAAGGCGACGATGGAAATATGTACCGTTATTTTGTTAGTACTTCGGGTACAGAAAATAAACGAATCGAAGGGGCAAATGCATTTGCCTATGAGTATAGTTTCCGCATGCATAACGATCCAAACGAAGTATCGCATATTTATCCATATATCGATGACCGAACTATTTCTGTTGAGCAAAAGAATTTCGATTGGGATGCTGATGGTCTTATTCGGGTTGTTTCTGTAGCAAGGCAAGGATTATTATGTGCTGTATCTGGCGATGATACTTGGTCTCAAAATCAATTTAAGATTTTGGAAGAGGAGATTGGGACTTCATTGGATTTTCAGTTTATTAAAAAGAAAAGTCCTCCTGTAAAAAACAATAACGTGGTAGTTTCTGTTAAAAACCAGTATGGCGAATTATTGCCATTCTTTACAATACCTATCGGAGGAGTTCCAAAGTATAAATATTCTATTGGAGTTAAAAAGAAAGAGTAATCATTTAAATTGCAAAAATTATGTTTTGCCTACGATCAAGGTTTCTGTTAACCTTAGTATTTATTGCTTTTGCATCTTTGGCCAAAGGCCAGATATATCAATTTAAGCAATACAATATCGAAGACGGATTAAGTCACCCATTTGTTTATACTATTAATAATGATATTAATGGTTATATCTGGGTTGGAACAGGTGAAGGTTTATGCCGGTTCGATGGTTTTAAATTTGATTTATGCAAAGAAAATGATACGCTAACCAATGGATTTGTATCTTCTAGCTATTTAGATAAAAATGGATTACTCTGGTTTGGACATAATTCGGGCGATGTTACTTATTATAATGGGAAAGAATTTAAACGTCTTGATTCTAGAAAATATTTAACCAGCACGGTAACAGATATAAATTCTGATGACCTAGGTAATGTTTTTATTTCTACGCAGAATAATGGATTATTACGCGTTAACAAACAGTTCCAGATAGATACGTTTTCGGTTGCATTTATGGGTAAAATCATTTACTCGATTGCATATACCGGAAATTCGAATTATCTGGTTGGTTGTTCTGACGGACTATATCTTTATAAAATAGAAAAGAAAACCATTAAGAAAGTGCTTATTATTAATGAGTTATCGTATATTCCTATTCAATCCATTGAAAATGGTCAACGAGAAAATTCATTTTGGATAGGAACCGAAGATTCAGGGTTTTACCTAATTAAATTCAGAGATGATTTTGAGTCGTACGAATTAGTAAATTTTGGTGAAAAATATAATTTGGCCTTCGAAAATATTCAATCAGTTTTAGAAGATCCCGAAAAAACACTTTGGGTTAGTACATTTGGGAAAGGGGTCTTTAAGTTAATCTCAGATCCAAATAAAGAGTATAACTATGTGCGTACAATTCAATTTTCAACTCAAAATGGCTTACAGAATAATTTTATAAAACAGGTTTATCAGGATTGGGAAGGAAACTACTGGATTGCCACATATGGAAATGGTATTGCTTTTTCATCAGACGAAGCTTTTGCTTTTTTATATCAGGACATTGCTGCACTAAATGGCAATATATTGTCTATCGAAGAGTCAGAAAATACTGTTTGGCTGGGCGGTGAAAATGTAATTGCGAGAATTGACAAAGCAACCTTTGAAATTAAGATAATTGATCAGAAAAATGGGTTACCTAAGGATAAAGTAGTTGATCTTTATCTTGATAAGAACAAAAAATTATGGATTGGTACTGAGAAAAATGGAATTTATCAGTTAAATATTCAAAATAATAATGTGCTTAAATATTACGGATCTACAAATTCACTCGAGAATACAATTAATTCCATTACAGGAACCGATGAAAATGTTTATGTTGCTACAAAAAATGGCATTCTTGTTTTTAATTTAGAAACAGGCCGTAGAGATTTGTTTGGTACAAGCGAGGGATTACCACACAACGATATTCGTTATATTTATATCGATTCGTATAAAAACCCATGGGTAGCAACAAAAAGCAATGGTGTTTTTACGTTGAATGATTCGTTAAAGTACATAATCGAAGGAACAATAAAACTTGATTTTTCATCAATAACAGAGGATTTGGATGGTAATATTTGGGCATCAACATATGGTGACGGTGTTTTTAAGTTTTCAAAAGATACAATTCAGTATTTCTCGACTGATAATGGACTAAAATCGAATTATTGTTACAGTCTTATTGCAGATAATGCAGGCAAGATATGGGTTGGACATCGTTTAGCCTTAAGCAGTATTGATACCAAAACTCTCGAAATAAAAACCTATGACAAAGAGATTGGAATTACAGGTGATTGCAATTATAATTCGTTAATTAAGCAGGAATCAGGAGTTTTATTATTTGGAACAACAAGTGGTATAATACGCTACGATAGCTCAAAGGAAAAGAAAAGCACCACACTTCCAAAAGTTAATATTTCAGAGATCTTGGTTTCAGATGTACCTTACGATATAAACAAATCAGTTTATTTGCCATATGGGGTTTATAAACTTAAAATCTCGTATGTTGGATTAAGTTTTTCAGACCCAAATGGTGTATCTTATCAGTACAAACTTGATGGATACGATCTTGAGTGGTCTGAGATAACAAAAGACCGTGAGATATTTTATCCGCGAATCGAAGATGGTGATTTTACATTTTTATTAAAAGCCTGTAATGCTGATGGAGTTTGTGTTGAGGAACCTATAAAGCTCGAAATTTCAGTTAAACCCCCAATCTGGAAAACATGGTGGTTTATTTTGATATCCATTTTTACAGGTATTGGTCTTATTGTATTCTATATTAAGGCTCGCGAAAGAAAGCAAAAGGCAATGCAAGAATATCTCGAAACAGAGCTTAAAGCTCGAACAGTAGAGGTGGTTGCACAAAAAGAATTGTTGGAGGTTAAAAACCGCGATATTACAGATAGTATCAATTATGCTCAACGTATTCAGCAAAGCATTTTACCTTCGGTAAATACAATAAATAAATACTTCTCTGGTGCTTTTGTATACTATCAACCACGAGATATTGTAAGTGGCGACTTTTATTGGTACGATAAGGTGAATGAAGATAAGTTTATGATCGTTTGTGCCGACTCAACTGGTCATGGCGTACCAGGTGCATTTATGTCGATGATTGGTACTACCTTAATTAAAGATATCTGTTTGAGGTCAAATATTAAATCGCCATCGGAAGTATTGGAGATGCTCGATAAAGACCTCCAGAGTACATTAAATCAGAATATTGATGCTGAGAGAGCGAATGACGGAATGGATATTATTGTTTGTGAAATTGATATAAATACTCATTACATGCGTTTTGCATCAGCAATGAGACCATTAATTATTTATAAAGGTAAAAAATTACAGTATGTTAATGGTAACCGATCATCTATTGGTGGAGATTCAAAAACCATTAAAAAGTTTGAAAACATTGGATTTCAGCTCGAAAAGGGAGATATCATTTATATGTTTTCTGATGGATTTACTGATCAATTTGGTGGCCCTAGGGGAAAGAAATTTAAAATTGATAGAACCAAAAATATGCTTGCTGATGTTTGTGATAAAAGTTTAGAAGAACAACAAAGCCATATTAATAAATCGTTTAACGATTGGAGAGGAAACCTTCATCAGGTTGATGATGTGTTATTTATGGGAGTAAAAATCTAATTTATTTTACCTCGTCTAGACTAATCAGCTTATTTAAAATAGCATATATAGTTAAACCCGAAACGGATTTTATTCCTAGTTTTCGGGTTATGTTTTTTCGGTGGGTAATTACTGTATGTTGGCTAATAAAGAGCTTGTCGGCAATTTCTTTATTGGAAAGTCCTAGTGCAATTTCTCGTACTATATTTTCTTCACGAGCACTTATGAAATCATTATGTTTTGTTGCTTTTTGATGATTCTTTTCTCCCAATAAGGTATTGATTTTTTTTAAAATCTGATCTTCATTCTCACACGGTGTAATGAGCTCATTATAATCTAAATTGTTATTATTCAGCAAATTACCAGTTTGTAAAAAAATAAACTTGATTTTATTGTGCTGAATGATCTCTTTAAATAATTTTACTTGTTTTTTGTCGAGGAATTCAGGATTAACAATAATTAGATCAGGAATAGTGTTTTTTAAAAAAGTAATTAATTCGATAGCAGAATTTGTTGTTTTCAATTCATGAGCAACTGATATTTTTTCAATAATCGTAGATAATCCAAGAAGAATAAGCGGTGACTTATCGGAAATTATTATTTGTGCTCTCGTCATTATTACTTATGATTTTAATCCAGCCTTCTTTTTAATTTCCTTTTCCATCGCTCGAATTTTTGGAACTAGCACTTTATCTTCGATTCTCGAATGGTCGTTGATATCCTTTTCTAAACCAAATAGCTCGTGTAAAAGATGTTGACAAAGAGCTTTATTGTTCGGTTGAGGCAAATATTTTATTATTATATTTTTTAAATCATAAAGTTTTTCTTCAATATCATCATGTTCTTTCTCAAAAATATCAATTGAATATTCCTTCATGTGTTTAATTATACCGATATCAATTTTATCCGCATAAAAAGCATCCTCAATCATCTGTGTATATGGGAAAACTACCGTTTCTTCGCGTAAAATATGATGATGTAGTTCGGTATTATATTCTTCAAAAAAACGTTTAAGTAAACTCATATTCTCCTTTTGCGAATAACAGGTATTTACCAATTCATCAATATGAGATTCAATCTCGGGTACCTTTATTTCGATATAGTATTTGTGTGTTTTCTGCAAATAATCAGTAATTAGTTTAACAGAAAAACCCTGTAATTGCTTTTTTGGAAAATAGTCCTTATCAATAAATGCATTAATTATTTCGAGAAAAAATGAGGGATCAACATTAAATTCAGTGCAGGTTTCTTCTACTGTTTTATCACCAAATCCAAGCTCAATACCAAAGCGGTCAAGAATTGAAAGGCTAAAGTGGTTCATATGCACCACATCAGCCATTTTAAGATCTTTAGTAACCAGCATAATTGTAAAAATTTGTTTTGTATTTAACAGCTAAGGTTTATTAATGTTGGATCAGCTTCGATATAATTAGTATCGGTGTAGTTTCTGTATTACTTTGATGTCCGGCCCTATCAATCATATAAAACGAATAAAAAAGTGTATCAGGAGTTTGAATGGTTAAATCGATCTCGATTTTTATATCACCCTGAACAGTTTTTCGGTAAACGCCTCCTTCAACAAATGGTAAATTAAGGCTATTAGTATAAAAGGGCATAAAATCACCACCGCTTTTATATGAACCAAAAATGAACATATTTAAGGAGTTGGAATCGTTATTTTCATCAGGATTATTAAAATTACCAATATCTCCATCACCATCAACAAAAGAAAAAACAAGATTGCCGGTAGCTATTGTCATTCCATCAATTCCGGGTGTTAAGTAAAATTCTTTGTATTTTATCTCTGGAATCTCAGAGAATTCCTCGGTCTTTTCGCACGAGGCGAAAAGGACAACTACTAAAACTACAACTAATATGTATAATTTACTTATCACTAATCACTATTCACAAATCACTAATTTTATTTTTTTCTCATAAAAATTTGTATGGGTGTACCAGCAAAATCGAATTTTTCTCTCAGTTTATTTTCAAGATATCGTTTGTATGGATCCTTTACATACTGCGGTAGATTACAAAAAAATACAAAAGCCGGATAATGCAATGGTAATTGTGTTACATATTTTACCTTAACATATTTTCCTTTTAATGCTGGTGGTGGATAATTTGCAATTATTTCGTCGAGCATTATTTCGTTAAGTTTGGCGGTTGGTATACGACGCGTACGATTTAGGTGAACCCTTACTGCTTCTTCCAATACCTTGTTAATCCTTTGTTTTGTTATTGCCGAAGTATAAATGATCGGTACATCAACAAATGGAGCCATTTTTTGCTTAATTTCTTCGGAATAATGCTTGGTAGTATTGGTTTCTTTTTCGTACAAATCCCATTTATTTACAAGTAAAACTAATCCCTTATTGTTCTTAAGAATTACTTTAATAATGCTCATGTCTTGCGATTCGATCCCTGTTGCAGCATCGATCATTAATAAACAAACATCAGCATTTTCAATAGCACGAATTGACCTCATAACAGAAAAGAACTCAAGATCTTCATTTACCTTGCCTTTCTTTCGCAAACCGGCAGTATCCACCAGGTAAAAATCATGACCATATTTATTGTATCGTGTATATATCGAATCGCGTGTTGTGCCTGCAATAGATGTAACTATATTACGGTCTTCGCCAAGCAACGCATTTACAAGCGACGATTTACCAACATTTGGACGACCAACAACAGCAAATTTAGGAATATCGAGTTCGGGAGGTAGATCTGCTTCAACGTACTTTATTACTTCGTCGAGTAGCTCTCCTGTACCACTTCCGTTTATTGATGATATACAAAATGGCTCACCAAGTCCGAATTTGTAAAATACATGCGAATCGACAATACGACTATTGGTATCAACCTTATTTACGACAAGAATAACTTTCTTTTTCGATTTTCGAAGTATCTCGGCAACAGACATGTCGAGATCGGTTATTCCATTTGTTACATCAACAACAAAAAGTACAACATTTGATTCGTTTATTGCAATATCGACTTGCTTACGGATTTCTTCTTCAAAAATATCATCCGAATTACGAACATAACCACCGGTATCGATAACCGAAAAATCTTTTCCACCCCATTCTGCTTTGCCATAAATTCTGTCGCGTGTAACACCTGCTGTTTCGTCAACTATGGCGTGTTTTGTCCCTGTTAATCGATTAAAAAGTGTTGATTTTCCTACGTTTGGCCTTCCTACAATTGCTACAATCATCTTAAAATATGTTGTTTGATAAATTTTATTTTTATTAATATCTGAATATCAATAGATTTCTATATTTTTAAATGTAATATACTATTGATTTTTTTTGCAAAGAGTTTAACGGTTATATCCAAAGCTATTTAGTGTGCGATCTTTGTCGCGCCAGTCTTTACTAACCTTTACATATATCTCAATAAAGACCTTTTTTCCGAAAAAATCCTCAAGATCTTTACGTGCTTCTGTGGCTGTTTTTTTGAGTGCTTCACCCTTATGACCAATAATTATTCCTTTTTGAGAGCTACGAATAACATATATTATTGCACGCATGCGCAATAGTTTTTCGGTATCATTAAATTCTTCAATCTCAACCTCAACAGAGTATGGAATCTCCTTTTGATAGTTGGTTAAGATTTTTTCGCGAAGAATTTCGGATGCAAAAAAACGTTCGGATTTATCTGTCAACGAGTCTTTTGGAAAGAACGGCGGATTCTCGGGTAGTTTTTCGATTATCCGCTTTAGTAAGTATTCCAGGTTAAAATTCTTTAATGCTGAGATAGGAATAATTTCGGCTTTAGGCAGAATTTTACTCCAGTTTTCAACGATCTTATTAAGTCCATCGGGATTCGATAGATCGATTTTATTTATTAGCAATAATACAGGAGCTTGGGCTTGTGCCAAACGATCGATATAGATTTGATTTTTATCCGATTTTTCAACTACATCGGTTAAATATAGAATAATATCAGCATCCTCAAAGGCAGTACCTACATAACCCATCATTTTTTCCTGCAGCTTGTAGTTTGGTTTAAGAATACCCGGAGTATCGGAATAAACAATCTGAAAATCCTCACCATTAACAATACCCATAATACGATGGCGCGTGGTTTGCGCTTTCGATGTAATGATTGAAAGTTTTTCGCCCACCATTGCGTTCATTAATGTTGATTTACCAACATTCGGATTACCTAAAATATTAACAAAACCTGATTTGTGTGACATCTATAACTATTTAATTTGTGCAAAGATAAGCCAATTTTCTGGCTTATAATAGTTTAAAAATTAATGCATTTATCGTTTTATATTTATAAATTTAATTTGCTTATTATCTATGTGATTCATTTATAGTTTTTTAATTTAATAAATTTATCCCATGAAATATTATTAGTAATTTTAATTATACTTCTGTTAGCGCGGGACTAGTTCCTATCCGGTTGCAGTCTGGGCTAATAATTTAGAATGCTTGCAAAGGTGCTTTAAGTGTTTTGAATTGAATATTTTCTTTATTTGCAGTAGTTGGCAGATCGCACCGAAACAAAAAAAAGTTTTAACTTGCAACCAACAACGTTTTATAAACGCGAACATCAAAAACAACAAAAATGGATAATACAAAAGTTTACCGAATGACTTTTGCCAGTGTATATAAACTGTACGTGCAAAAAGCAGAGAAAAAAGGACGTACAAAAGCCGAAGTAGATGAAATTATTTGCTGGCTTACAGGATATGATAAACCTGCATTGCAACAACTCATAAACGATAAAAGTGATGTTGAAACTTTCTTTTCCAAAGCCCCAAAAATTAACCCCAATGTTTCAAAAATTACTGGTTTAATTTGCGGTTATCGTGTGGAAGAAATCGAAGACCAACTGATGCAAAAGATTCGTTATTTAGATAAGCTGATCGACGAATTGGCTAAAGGTAAAACAATGGATAAGATTTTAAGGAGGAAAGGGAAAATTTGTTTCATTGTAGAAACTTGATACTAAATTCATACCATTGCAGAAAGCAATTAAATACATATCGTATGGCCGAATTAAAAACAAAAAAGAACGATGCAGATGTGAGTGATTTTATCAACTCATTTGCAGATACCGAACAAAAGAAAAAAGATAGTTTTGAAATCCTCAAACTAATGCAGAATTTTACTGGTTACGAACCCAAGATGTGGGGTGCTACGATGATCGGATTTGGAAGTTATCATTACAAATCTGAAAAAAGCCGTCAGGAAGGAGATTGGCCACTTGTCGGATTCTCACCTCGCAAAGCAGCAATTTCGCTTTATGTTTATTCGGGATGTTCGGGGCAAGAAGAGATGCTAAACGAATTGGGAAAATTCAAAATGGGTAAGGGCTGTATTTATATCAAAAAATTATCCGACATCGACCAGTATACACTGAAAAAAATAATACAAACAACAATTGATTTTCTTCAAAAAAAGTACAGTTAAGAAAACGGGGAATAATAATGATTAAGATTTTTAAACGTGCAATACAAAATTAATTTGGGCAAATTCTCTCATAGATTAATTTAGATTTCTCTTTTTTATAAAGAATAATTGAGTTTCTCTTATTCCAACTCATTAGTATCAAATCTTTATTAAATTGTTTGTGTTTTTAAAATTAATGTCTTAATTTTAAATAAGATATGCGGATTTTTATCGTTAATGAATCACAATAAGTTCTAAATTGATTAACATAAAACCTAAAAACGTAAGCGTATGAAAAAACTAAATCCAAATGCAAGGCTACTATTTGTAGCTTGTTCAGTAATTATTTTAGTCCTTCTTTTAAGTCCATCATGTACTCAAAAAGGAACAGACAATGTGGTAACATCAATCAGTCTTACCAAAATGAATGTTCTTTATGTTGGTGTAGATAACCCTGTGGTAGTTGCTGTCTCAGGATATAATAGCGATGAAATTGAAGTTTCTGTTCTCGATGAGGCTGCTAAAATTACTGTTACTGGTGAGAAAGGTCAATATATTTTAAATCCTAAAAGACCGGGAACACTTACAATGGTTGTTAAAGCAAAAGGAGTTGTGATGCAGGAAGCAATGTTCAGAGTTAAAGCGATGCCCGATCCTGTAGCAATGGTTGCCGGTAAAAAAGGTGGCAAAATAGAAAAAGATGTTTTATTGGAGCAAAAAGAAATTTCTGTTGTAATGGAAAACTTCGATTTTGATTTGAAATTCACTATTCAAAGTTTTACATTTTCTACAACGAACAAAAAAGGATATTATAGGTCTCTTCCTGTTCAGGGAAGTGTATTTTCTCAGGAGTTATTAAATCTCTTTAAAAATATTAAAAGTGGAGAACGATTTAATATTGAGGATATTAAAGTTATTGGTCCCGATGGAGGCATAAGAGATTTACCTTCAATTGTCTTTGAAATAATATAAAAACCGAAAACAATTTACCAGCTGAGCGGGCATAAAAGCCCGCTTTTGTTTTTGTATTCTGTGAAAAAAGAATATCTCTTTTCTTAACACAATTCTGTAATCATTTGGTTAAATTTACATCACTTATTATTAACCTAAAATTGTTTTGTTATGTTGCATCATATTGTAATGTGGAAATTTAAGGATTTCGCCGAAGGAAAATCAAGAAACGAAAATCTGCAAATCACAAAGGAAAAACTCGAAGAGTTGAAATTAAAAATTCCTGAGATTAAGGAGTTGGAGGTTGGAATAACCTTAGAGAATTCGGAATTCGCTAATTACGATATGGTTCTAGATACTTATTTCGAAGATTACGATGCACTAAAGAAATATCAGAATCATCCGGAGCATAAAAAAATTGTTGAATGG
>JFJP01001190.1_pt1 | contig 36928 bp, 20 predicted proteins | sample 431651 | NCBI WGS metagenome assembly JFJP01 (sample SAMN02602958, study PRJNA72255) | Microbial mat metagenome, whole genome shotgun sequencing project. | biome: fresh water; feature: sink hole; material: water; isolation source: purple microbial (photo- and chemosynthetic) mats found in... | reverse complement strand
GGGGGCCTTGTTGCTCTTGGCCAGGTCCCAGACCACCAGGGCCTTGTTGTCGCCGCCGGTGGCCAGGAGGCCCGGCTGGCTGGGATGGAAATCGACCGCACGGAGGGTCCCGCCCGGGCAGGGCAGTTGCTCGACAACGCGTCCGGTCTGGAAGTTCCATACCCACACCACGGAATCCGAGACGCTGGCGAACTTGCCTCCGCCGGCCTCGAAGTCGAAGTCGTGTACGGGGCCCAGGTGGCCGCGGAAGGTTCGGATGGCTTCGTCCGTCTGGGCCTGCGCCCCAAAGGGCAGGGCCAGGGCCAGGGCCAGCAGGGCCGTGGAAGCGCGGAAGGGGCGTTGTGGGTTCTTTTTCATGCGGATGTAAAGTTTTCAGGTGGCCAAAGATACGATTTTTGCGCGACGGCCCTTGCCTTTTGGCCGCCTTGTCGCGCCTTGGCGCCTGGCCCGCCTCCCCTGGCCGGCCCGGTCAGTTCACCGGAAAGATCCGCCCCGAGCCGGTCAGGCTGCTGCTGATGGTCGGGTAGCCCTTGTAATAGAGGTTGCCCGAGCCGGAGATGCCCACCTCCAGCTCGTCGTAGGTGTAAACTTCGGCATTGCCCGAGCCGCTGATGTCCACCCGCGCGTAGTGGCAGGTGCTCGCGAAGGCGGCCACGCGGCCCGAGCCGCTGATGTCGATGAAATGCGAGACCTGCTGGCTGCGCAGCAGCTCGTCGTCGGGCCGCGAGAAGAAGATCTCGCCCGAGCCCGGCACGATGGCGCTGACCACCGGGGCGAAAAGCCCGCTCAGGTTGATGTCGCCCGAGCCGCTGACGATCAGCTCGATCTGGCCGGACTCGATGGCCGTCAGGTTGCTGATGCTGCCACTGCCCGAGACCTTGAGCCCGGCCACCTCGGGCAGGGTGATGTAGATGTTGATCGGGTCCGAGCCTGGCGGGATGTTCGCGTTCGAGCTCAGCATCAGCACGTCGCCCACAACGTAGGTCTCGATGTGCGGCAGAACCTTGTCGCCGCCTTGCAGCACCACTTCGCGGTTCGGGCCTTGGCTCAGGAAGACCGTCGCGGCAAGCCCGTGGTCGAGGCGGCTGAAGGCGGGCAGTTCGCGGCTCTCGCTCGCGAAATTGCCATCGTCGAGCAGGAGTACGCTGTCCATTGCGCAGCCCGTGGACAAAAGGAGCAGGATCAAAAGCGGTCGAAGGGTTTTCATGGCGGATTGGGAATCAGGGGGTTGAGGATGGGCTTGGAAGTGAAGGGCAAAGGGGTTTCTGGCAAAGACAAGTTCGGATCGCCCAAGTTGCACCCGTTGGCCGCCGGCGCGAGCCCAAGGCCGAAATTCGCTTACCTTTGCCCTCGCGAGGCCCGGGCGAGTCGTCGGGGCTCCACCCCATCAAAACGAAAAACAATGCCAGCCGTATCAAAAGCCTTCCGCTTTCTCTTGATCCTCAACTTCTGGACGCTCTTGGCGGCGGCTGGCGCGCAGGGCCAGGTCCGGATTTCGGGCCAGTTGGACAGGCTCGAGGCTTCGCAGGCCATCGTCCGCTACTTCACCTCCGAGCTCGACGCCGAGCCCACCATCTGGCGCGCCAACGTCGATGGGCATGGCCGGTTCGAGATGGAGTTCCCGCTCGATCGGCCCGTCGAGGCCTACTTCGAGGCCGGAAACCAGCAGACCCGCCTCTTCCTCGAACCGGGTGACCAACTGGAGCTCCGCGCCGACCTCGAGCGATTCGACGAGTCGCTCCGCTACCGCGGCAAGCGCTCCAGCCGGGGCAACAACAGCTTCCTGGCCGCATGGATCCTCGCCTTCGAGGATACCGACAGCCCCGCCCACTTCACCCTCGAAAGCCGCATGGCCCAGCTCCAGCCCCACGAGTTCAGCCTGCTGGCCGACTCGCTCCTTGCCCGCCAGCTCGACTTCCTCGACCGCCAGGCCCGCCGCTCCAAGCCCAGCCGCGGATTCCTGGCCTACCAGCGCGAGCAGATCCTCTTCCAGGACGCCATTGCCCGCTACGCCTACGCCGGCAAATACACCTACCACGGCAACGAGCTCGAAGACAGCTACTTCCAGTTCCTCTACCGCCTCAATCCGCAGACGGCGCTGCCCTTCTTGAGCGAGAGCTACCTCGAGTTCCTGTTCTACTACCTGCCCTACGAGCTTTCCCGCGGCAACGACACCCGCGCCATGCCCCAGGAGCAGTACCTGGTCGAGCTCTACAACTTCACCCGAGGCAACCTCCAGGGGCTGCCCGCCTACAGCGTCTGCACCTCCATCCTCCGGGCCGGCCTCGAGGACTACTCGCCCCGCTACGCCTCGCTGGTCGAGGATTTCCTGGCCACCTGCCCCTACCCGCGGCACCGCGAGCTCATCGAGTGGCTCAGCCAGGAGGCCCTGCGGGTGCAGCCCGGCCGCCCGGCCCCCGACTTCAGCCTGCCCGACGCCCGCGGCCAGATGCAGCGCTTTTCGGAGCTCGCCCGCGGCAAGCGCGTTTACCTCTACTTCTGGTCCATCTGGTGCGTCCCGTGCCAAAACCAGTTGCAAAGGCTCGAGGCCTTCCTGCGCGAGAACCCCGCGCAGGACCTGCTGGTGGTGAGCGTCTGCCTCGACAACAACATCCGCGGGTGGGAAGCCTGGAGCCGCGGCCTCAACCCGCCTGGCGCGCACCTCTACGACGGCGCCGAGACCGCCAACACCGGCGAGCTTTGGGGCGTCAAGCAGATGCCGCACGCCTACTGGATAGCCCCCGACGGCACCATCCTGCTCAACCCCGCCCCGACGCCCGAGCAGACCGAGGAGTTCTCGCGCATGGTGCTGGGCCACTGAGCCTTAGACCAAGTCGCTTTCAAACGTGATGGATTGCCTTGAAGCCTCGCCCAACCCCGAAGGGGTGCAATGATTGTAGGAAGCGGATCCATGCCCAAGAAGAGAACCCCGAAGGGGTGAAATTATTCCCATCGGGAGGATGGGCGAGACAATGCCACCCCTTCGGGATTCGCCCGGAATCTTCCAAATTTCGCAGGATGCTGACGATTTGTATTTGTCACTCTTGACAGCAACTTGGCCTTAGCCCCTCAAGGCGCCAGGCGCTGCCAGGTCCAGCCCGTTGGGCCGGGCAGGCAGAGGAAGCGGTCGTGCAGGCGGCTGTGGCGCCCCTGCCAGAACTCGATGCTGCTCGGCTCGACGCGGTAGCCGCCCCAATATTCGGGGCGAGGAACCGCCTGGCCCTCGAAGCGTTCCACCTGTTCCTGGTAGAGCCGCTCCAGCACGGCGCGGCCCTCGATCGGCTGGCTCTGGGGCGAGGCCCAGGCGCCGATCTGGCTCGTCCGCGGCCGCGAGGCGAAGTAGGCGTCCGAGGCCGCGGCGTCCAGGCGCACGGCCCTGCCCAGCAGGCAGAACTGCCTTTCCTGACGCTGCCACAGGAAATGCGCCGAGACCCTGTCGTTCTGGCCGATCTGCGAGCCTTTGCGGCCGTTGTAGTTCGTGTAGAACACCAGGCCCGACGGGTCGTAGCCCCGCATGAGCACCACCCGCGCGTGCGGCTGGCCCTGGGCGTCCACCGTCCCGAGCGTGAAGGCGTTCGAGAACTCATCGCCGCTCTGGTAGGCCTCCTGGAACCAGCGCTCGAACAGGGTCCAGGGCGATTCGGGCAACTGGCCTTCGTCGATCTGGCCTTTTTCGTATTCGGTGCGGTAGGCGCGGGCGATGTCGGAGGGCGGCTTTTGGGGGCTCATGTCGGGCTTTTGGAGGTGTTGGTTGGATTTCAGAAGACGGCCTGGGCGATCTGCCGCACGTTGTCGGCCTTGCCCATGGTGTAGAAGTGGATGACGGGCGCGCCGAACTGGACCAGCTCGCGCGATTGCTGGATGGCCCACTCGACGCCCACCTGCATGACCTCGGCGCTGTTCTTGCAGGCCATGACGGCCCGGGCCAGCTCCTGCGGGATGTCGATGTTGAAGACCTGCGGCAAGAGGCTGAGGTGCCCCTGCGTGGCGATGGGCTTGAGGCCGGGGATGATGGGCACCTCGATGCCCGCCTCGCGGCAGCGCCGCACGAAGTCGAAGTACTTCGCGTTGTCGAAGAAGAGCTGAGTGACGATGTAGTCGGCCCCGGCGTCCACCTTTTCCTTGAGGTAGGCCAGGTCCTGCTCGGGGTTGGGCGCCTCGATGTGCTTTTCGGGGTAGCCCGCCACGCCCACCGAGAAGCGCGTCGGGTGGGTGTTGACCAGCTCGGGGTCGAGGTACTTGCCCCGGTTCAGGTCCATGATCTGGCGCACCAGCTCCACCGCGTAGCGGTTGCCTCCCGGGTCGGGCACGAATCCGCGCTCCGACTTGGCCGGGTCGCCCCGCAGGGCCAGCACGTTGTCGATGCCCAGGAAGTGCAGGTCCAGCAGGGCGTTCTCGGTCTCCTCGCGGCTGAAGCCCCCGCAGATCATGTGCGGCACCACGGGGATGTCGTACTTGTAGCGGATGGCCGCCGCGATGGCCACCGTGCCCGGCCGCTTCCGCACGGTCTTCTTCTGCATCAGCCCGTTCTTGAGCGGCTGGTAAACCACTTCCTCGCGGTGGTAGGTGATGTTGATGAACGGCGGCTTGAACTCCACGAGCCGGTCGATGGTCGCGTAGAGGCCGTCGATGTCCTTGCCCTTGAGCGGCGGAAGCAGCTCGAACGAAAAAAGCGTCTTGGGCGTCTGGCGGATGGTGTCAATCACTTTCTGGGGCATGGCGCGGGTCTTTCTGGTTGGTTTCGAGGCCGCCAATTTAGCAAAAAGAGCAAGCCGCGCCCAATGTTTCTACCGGCGCCCAAGCCTGCGGCCCCGAGGCGAGCCCCATTCGGCCGCCTATTTCAGTGGCCCTCGTGCAACCATTGGATCGCCAGGTCTTTGTCCGAAAAGTTCATGATGGGGAACTGGTCTTTCAAATTCATTTGGAAGAATTCATCAAACAATTGTTCGACAGACAGTTCGGTGATCATTTCCCCAGGGACCATGTGGGCATATTTTTTCAAGCCCAGGGCTATCCATTCCGCGTTCAGCAGATTGGCCATCCAGCTTTGCTCCTCGGGCACGATGGGGTAGCTGAAGGCCACGCAATTGTCGTACAAGTGCCAAGGCCTGCACTTTCGGAAAACGTGCAGCCATTCGCGCATTTCGCTCTTGAAATCTTCGGCCGTCATGCTGGCCGTTTCCTTGTACCAGTCGGAATACAAGGTTTTCGTCGCCCTGTCGTAGGCGTGCTTCGCGAATTGGGATTGATAGATGGTTTCCATTTCGGTCTTGGGTTGGGGGTGCCTACTTCTTCGACGGCATCGGCTTTCCGTTTTCGCTTGTGTGCTTGCGGCGTGAAAATAGAAGATTAGCGTATGTCCTCGCATCCATTGTTTTTCGAGCCCCGCGAAAATAGGCCAGCTCATCGAATTTTTCATCCATTTTACGTTGCAAGTTCATGGGGCAAAATAGGGAAATAAGGTTGTTTTGATTCCGACAATTGTCTCCCTACTAAGGTTTTACCCAGAAATAAGGTCTTGTCGGTCTATCTCCGATAAAACCTTAGTAGAAATTCTAACAAGTGTTGAATACAACCTTGAGCGCGGTCTAAAAAGATCACTTCTAAAATTCGCTTTCAAAAATTATCTTTGATTATCAATTGGTTATAAATAGAAAAATGCAAATAAAGGTTTTTATACTGGACCCAGTCTTGCTTATCGCATATGGTTTTTCCTTGCAAATCGCTGTCCCACTCATCCTCTCTATTTTTGATTTCAAAAAAAATTCGTGCCCTTCGTGCCTTTCGTGGACAAATCCCCTCCAAGGACAAAAATGGGCGCGCTCTAAAAAGGTCATTTCAAAATTCGCTTTCAAAAATTTTCTTTGATTATCAATTGGTTACAGATAGAAAAATACAAATAATGGTTTTTATACTGGACTCAACCTTATTTCCTTATTGTCCCAGGAATCCTAGGGTTGGCGATGTTTTTTTGATGTTATGCTGGGGTGGGGGCGGGGATTTCACCGCCCATGCCCAGCCCGGGACCGGGCCGGCGCCGCGCCAGGGATGCAAGTTTTGTCATGCCCCGCGATTTTCCACTTCCCGGATTCGGTGCTTTTCGAGAGCTTTTGTAAATTGGCCGCCCAATTCAACAAAAGGAAAGCCGATGGACCAATCTACCGAGAACGTCACCCTGCTGGTGGCCTTCTACCTCGACGTGCTGCGCGAGGCCGAGCCTTTTCCGCAGGCCAAGGCCGAGATGCTGAAGATCTGCCAGGGAATTGACCTGGCGAACCCCTACGGGCTGGCCCCGATAGAGCACTACAACGCGATGTGCCAGTACATGGAAGACCAGCTCGGCCGCGACCTGATCGTCAAGATCGGGCGAAACGTGGGCGACACGGTCCACGGCTCGCTGGTCGAGAACGGCATCATCAGCGCCGAGGCCGAGCCCCTGGAGATCCTGGACGGCCTGGTCTTGGCGGCCAGCTCGCTCATCCACGACGACAAGGGCCGCGGCTGGGAGATGCTCGACTCGCCCGAGCCCAACAGCCAGGTGATGCGCCGCACCCAGACCTTCAACCGCAGCCTGCAGTTCGGCCTGCTCGAGGGCCTGGTGCGCAAGGCTCCCGGCGTCGAGCGGGTGGAGGTGCGCTACCTGCGCGAGCTGGCGCGGGGGGCCGAGTTCGACGACTACCTCGTGCGCTGGTTCTGACCAGGCCCAAAAAAAGAGGCCGCGCCCCGGTGGGGGGCGCGGCCCGATCCGCTGTGGGAACTTGGCCAAACCGCCTCCTGAAGAAAAAGCGGCACTTGTTGAGAACTGTCCCCCTCGCGAACGGCCGGGCTCCCGGTTCCAGGGAACAAGGTACGATGGCCAGCCTCGGCCGCTAGGCTTGGCGACGCCCGCCCAAAAAAAAGACCCGGTATGGAGCCTTTTGGCGGGGAATCGCTTAAATTTGGAATCCACCGCGAACTTACGCTTTTCTGGCCGGAAAGCCAAGGCCGCGGCGCCAACGCCTCAACCCGCCGCGCCATGCACGACCCCCTGAAGTGGAACCGCTCCAAGACGCTGTTCATCCGACAAGCCAGCCTGCTCGAGGACTTCGACCCCAGCCCCTTCCTTTCGGCCATCCGGCTGAACCTCAGCCACCTGGGCCTGCACCGCGTGCCCGACTGGGTCGCCCAGTTGCGCAAGCTGCGCGTGCTCGTGCTTTCGCACAACGACCTGGTGGCCCTGCCCGACTGGCTGCACGAGCTTGCCGAGCTCCAGGTGCTCATCCTGGGCCAGAACAGCCTGACCGAACTGCCCGCCTCCCTCGGCCGCCTCAAGCAGTTGCGCGAGCTGCACCTGAGCGGCAACCTCTTCACGCAATTCCCCGAGCCGCTGCTGCGCCTGCCCAGCCTGCGCCAGCTCTGGCTCGCGAAGAACTACATCGACGAGCTGCCCGAGGCCCTGGCCTGGGCCATGCCCCAGCTCAAGAGCCTGCACCTTCAGTCCAACCCGCTGCGACACCCGCAGATGGACGTGGCCGCCGCCGGCCTCGACGCCATCCGGGCCTACTTCCGGAGCTGGACCCACGGCCGGGCCAACTTCCACATCAACTTCCCCCGAGGCCAGGTGGAGCGACAGCGCCAGCTCCTGCGCCAGAAATGCCAGGAATGGAACCTGCCCGAGCCCATGTTCCTGACCCACACCGAGCAGCTCCGGCAGCTTGCCGAAGGAAGCCAGGTCCTGCTCGTCTGCGGCACCATCGACGACCAGAACCGCCCGGCCCTCGAGCACTGGACCCGCGCCCTGGCCGGTAGCCCCTCCGTGCTCTTCCACCGCGGCGCCCTCGGCCCGCACCGGCCCTGGGTCGAGTCGCTCGGGCAGCGGGCCGAGTACTACCACACCGTGGAAGAGCTCGAGGCCAAGCTCAAGAAACAGCTTTCCCCCGAAAAGGCCAAGGTCGTCCTCGAAAGCCTCGAGCTCGAGAACATCGGCCACTACAAGCACCTCGAAGTCCAGCTCCACCCCCAGCTCACCTGCCTGGTCGGCCTCAACGGAACCGGGAAGACCACCCTCATCCGCGCCATCGCCCTGGCCCTGGTCGGCCACGACCACCAGAACATCCGCCTGGAGCAGGTCGAGGACCTCCTGCGCATCGAGGGGCTGCAAGAGAACTTCATCCGCCGCGAAAAGGGCCGCATCACCCTGCGCTACCGCCTCCAGGGCCAGGCCCTGAGCAGCACCCTGCTGCTCCTGCCCGAGGGCATCGAGGATACCCAAGTGGTGGCCCTCAACCATTTCCCCGTGCTCAGCGGCCACGACACCCGCTCGCTGCTCATCGGCTTCACCCAGAACCGCTCGGCCCAGAAGCCCGACCGCTACCTCCAGGAGAACCTCGAGCGGGCCAACGTCAACGACCTGGCCCCGCTCATCAACAACACCGGACAGGCGGGCCTGGGCAAGGTCAGCGAGTGGATCATCTACCTCTACAAGAGGGCCCTGGAGCAGGGACCCTTCGGAAACGGCGCCTCGCGCGAGGAGCGCGTCATCCGCCGATCCTTCGAGGTGTTCTCCGAAATCCTTGGCGAGAAGACCGTCTTCCAGAAGGTCCTCTTCCGCAAGAAGCGCAACCAGGACCAGGTCTGGATCAGCACCCAGTACAACCCCGAGGGCATCTCGCTCGACCTGGCCAGCCAGGGCTTCCAGTCCATCATCGGCTGGGTCGGGCACTTCCTCCAGCGGCTCTCCGAGGCTTACCCCGACTCGGACGACTTCACCCGCGAGCCGGCCGTCTGCATGGTGGACGAGATGGACATCTTCATGCACCCCCGCTGGCAGCGCGGCATCCTCGAGGCCCTCTGCAAGGTCTTCAGCCAGACGCAGTTCATCATCAGCACCCACAGCCCCTTCATCGCCCAGTCGGCCGCCGACGCGGGCATCGTGCTGCTGCGCAAGACCCCCGAGGGCGTCGTGGCCGAGCGCGACCCCGTGGACATCCGCGGCTGGCGCGTGGACCAGATCCTCATCAGCCACCTCTTCGGCCTCGACAGCGTCCGGCCCGTCGAGGTCGAGCGCCTGCTCAAGCGCAAGGCCGAGCTCGAGCTCGACTTCGCCCGCGACCCCGAGCTCAAGCGCCAGGAGGCCCATGACCTCGACCAGCGCCTCGACAGCCTGCCCATGGGCCAAAGCCCCGAGGACATCGAGGCCATGAGGCTCATCCGCGAGGCCGCCCTGCACCTGAACCGACCCAAAGCCTGAAGCCGATGGTCTCGGTGGACAAAGCGGGCCGCGCTCCCGACCTTAGCGAAAACACGGGCAAAGACCCCCTCGAGCTGGCCTCCCGCGAGCTCAAGCGCCTCTACCTGGCCGCCCCCCACGACTACCAGTCGGGCAAGCGCAAGTTCCAGTTCCAGAACAAGCTCTATGGCCACCCGCTCATCAAGCAGGCCCTCATCGAAGCCCAACACGGAAAATGCTGCTTCTGCGAGGCCAAGGTCAAGCACGTGGCCCACGGCGACATCGAGCACTTCCGCCCCAAGGGAGCCGTCCGCCAAAGCCCCGATGGGCACACCATCCGCCCCGGCTACTACTGGCTGGCCTACCGCTGGGAAAACCTCTTCTTTTCCTGCCAGATCTGCAACCAGCATTTCAAAAAGGACCTCTTCCCCCTGGAGGACCCCGCCCGCCGGGCCCTCGACCACCGCCAGAGCATCGACCCCGAGCGCCCCCTGCTGCTGCGCCCCGACGAGCCCTGCATCGAGGACCACATCCGCTTCCAGGCCGCCACCGCCACGCCCGCACGGCGCTCGCCCCGCGGCACGGCCAGCATCCAGCTCTACGGCCTTAACCGCCCCGACCTGCTCGACAGCCGCCTCAACAAACTGCAACTGGTCCGCAATCTCATCTCTCTGTGGAACAGCGACTTGCCCGATACCCTGCGCCAACCCATCGGCGACAACCTGCGCCTGCACTTCGCCCCCGGCGCCGAATACCTGGCCATGCTCCGCGACAATTTCCCCGATTTCAACCCCTAGGCGCGGACTGCTTCACAATCCAAAGGATGGATTTTCATGAATGGAAAATTCAAAAACAAATTCCGCATCGCCTCCGCCCGTGCCCAATGGTGGGACTACGGCTGGAACGGAGCCTATTTCATCACCTTCTGCACCCAAGGGATGGAGCACTTCTTTGGCGAAATCGTCCACGACCGCCTGGCCGCGACCCCGCTCGGCACGCTGGCCGAGGCCCTCTGGCATGAAATCCCCACGCGGTTCCCTTACGCCGAACTCGGCGATTTCGTGGTCATGCCCAACCACGTGCATGGAATTTTGATCCTGGACAAACCCGCCGCGGGGGCCGCGCATGATCCGTTGGCCGCGCATGATCCGTTGGCCGCGCATGACGCGGGGGACGCGGATGACCCGGGGGACGCGGATGTAGAGACGCGATTAATCGCGTCTCTACATCCGCGTCCCGGCGACGGTCCGCGTCCCGGCGACGGTTCGCGTCCCGGCGACGGTCCGCGTCCCGGCGACGGGACGCGTCCTGGCGACGGCCCGCGTCCTGGCGACGGCCCGCGTCCCGGCGACGGCCCGCGTCCTGGCGACGGCCCGCGTCCCGGCGACGTTGCGCGTCCTGGCGACGATCGGCATTCGCCGGATTCTTCTCGGTTGGTAGAACCGGGCGGATTTGCCGGAAACAAAAACCCGATGCTGAACGAAAACGTTTCCCGCATCATCCGATGGTACAAAGGGCGCTGCTCGTTCGAAATGCGGAAAATCCGTGCCGATTTCGCCTGGCAATCCCGTTTCCACGACCGCATCATCCGCAATGATGCCGAATACCAACGCATTTCGGATTACATCGTCAGCAATCCGTCGAATTGGCCAGCCGACAGGTTCCACGGGAAATAAACGCTGATCGGGAAAACGCGGGGGGCCGCGAAAACCGCGGATGTAGAGACGCGATTAATCGCGTCTCTACATCCGCGGCCCCATACATGCGCGGCCCCTGCGGTTACTCGATGAACACCGTCTTGCTGAACACGCCGTCCTGGGTTTGCAGGCGGACCAGGTACAGGCCCGAGACCACGCCCAGGTCCACGCGGACCATGTCGCGGCCCTGGAGCTGCTCGGTGTGCAGGGTCTGGCCCAGCAGGCTGTGGATGCTGATGCTGCCTTGCTTGCTGGCCGTTGCGGGCACCGAGACGTAAACCGAGCGCTCGTTCGAGAAGATGCTGGGTTCGGCGCCTTGGGCCTCGGGCAGGTCCGTCACCACGCCGCGCAGGAAGTGCAGCAGGAAGCGGTCGGGGCTGTTGCCGGCGTTGGCGGCGAAGGCGTAGCTGGGCTGCTGGCGCAGGTCCACGAAGTTGCCCGTGTGCAGGTCTTCGAGGAAGATCTGGTCCGCGCCGAAGTTGCGCAGCTCGCTGGCCTCGACCAGGAACTGGCCTGCCGAGCCCACGATGAAGCCCATGGGCACGGTGAGCTCCTCGTCGTAGCGAGGCATCGCGTCAATGGCCGCCAACATGCCGCCCCCCAGGGGGAAGTACAGTTGCGGAAATTGCGCGTGGGGCGAGAAGAACTTCTCGGAATCGTACATCTCGAAGCCTGGTCCGGCCTGGTCGATGAAGCAGAGCACGGCCTCGTCGTAGAAGGCGCCGTTGCTGGCCCGCAGGCGCAGCAGGGGTTTCTCCGTGGCCTTGTAGAGCCCGGCGGGGCTGGCCTCGTGCGTGCGCGCGGCGGCGGGGATGGTCAGCACCGTGTTCTGGTTGCCCGTCCAGCTCCAGTTCTTGTACCGGATCCAGAAGGCCTGGCCAGCGGGCACGAAGGGCGAGCCGTTGTTGGTGCCCACGCCGCTGTTGCCGTTCCAGGTGGCCCAGGCGTGCGCCCCGGCGATGGAGCTGCCATACCAGATGGTGTTGCTGTTGTTGACGACCACTTCCGAGGGCTTGCTCCAGGCGGCGTGGTCCCAGTCGAGCGACGACGGGTAGGGATTGCCGATCAGGTTGTAGCCGTCCTTGTAAACGCCCTTGGTGAAGCTCAGGTTGACGCTGTGGTCGGACGCCAGCAGCTCGCCCGTGTAGGCGGGGGTGTTGCCGGCGGTGCTGTACTTGACGATGAAGCCCTTGTCCTGCCCGACGGCGTTGGTCGAGCTGGCGTCGAGGTTGAGCCAGTTGCCGGCCTGCTCGTTCCAGTTGTAGAGGGCGAAGGCCCCGGCGAACTCCTGGTTGGCCACCACTTGGTCAGTGGGCGGGAACAGGTAGTAGTAGCGGTCGGCGTCGGGCAGGTGGCGCTGTACGCTGGCCTGGCCGCTGGCCGTGCCGCTGACGATGAGCGAGGCCGTGCCGGTGGCGTCCGAAAGCAGCTCGAGGCTGCCCTGGTTGGCCAGTCCGGCCGCGAGGGTCATGGCGTGGTTGGGCAGGAGCTGGAAGCTGGCCCCGCTGGACACCTCCAGGCGCTGGGCCGTGGTGGGGCTGGCCAGGCTGCTGGCCGAGACCTTGGTGCCGCTTCCTTCGATGCCCAGGATGCCGTAGGGCATGTTGGCCACGGTCTGGCCGCTGCCCGAATAGACGTAGGAGCTGGCGCCCGAGAGCGAGTGCGCCGCGACGGAGTAGCTGCCCACGTCGCCCCGCCGGAAGCTGCCGCCGTCGGCCACGATGAGGCTGCCGCCCACGGCCAGCGACTCGGTGGTGCCGGTCCCTTGGCGGGTGTCGGCCGTGCCGGAGCTGATGGTCAGGTTGTTGAGGGCCTGCACGCCCGAGCCGCCGTTCAGCGGCGTCAGGAAGACCGTCTCGCCGCCCGTGGCCAGCTCGATGTCGTAGGCCTTGGCCGCCAGGCCGCTCGCGCCGCCGTGCAGTTCGTTGGCCGAGCTGCCGGCCCCGGTCATGCGCAGGGTGCCGCCCGTTACGGTCCAGTCGCTGCCATCGGCCACGAAGCGGGCGCCGACGTTGAAGAGCAGGCCCGCGCCCATGCTTCCGCTGAAGCCCGTGGCCGCGAAGCGCGCGCCTTCGGCCAGGCTGAAGGTCCCGCCCGAGAGCGAGGCCGTGCCCAGGGCTTCGGGCGAGCTGATGCCCGCCTTCCACTCGGTGGCCGAGAACTGGCCGCCGCTGAAGCTGAAGCTGGAGTTCGCCGCCGTGTGCAGGTCGCCGTCAACGGCCGCCTGTCCGGCGGTCATGGCGAACGAGCCGGAGGCGCCTTGGCCTACCTGGAGGTCTCCCCAGACGGCCAGTTGGGCGCCGGTGCCGACGCTGACGCTGCCGCCGTCCTGGATGTTCAGGTCGAGGCAGGCGGCCGCTTCGTCCACCGCCGGGTAGTTGGGCCGCCCTGCGGGGATGGTCGCGTCCATCTCGGCGTCCGGAATGGCCAGGTAGCCCCAGTTGCGGCTGGTGCGCCAGTCGGTCGAGATGTTGCCGTACCAGAGGCCCAGCTCCTCGGGCTCGCCAATGCGGACATCGTCCACGGTGGTGCCGTTGCCGCCCTTGGTGAAGCCCTCGAAGGCCAGGTAGAGGCGGCTGGTGCTGAAAGTGAGCGGGTAGCGGTGCATCTCCCAGCCGGAGGTGGCCTCGGTGTAGCCGTCGAGCAAGGCCCAGTCGTCCATGCCCGGGTACATGTAGTAGATCTTCAGCTCGTCTTGTGCCGTGAAGTTGGGCACTTGCGCGTGGAAGAAGCTCAGCTCGGGATCAGCCAGGGCCGTGATGTCCACGCAGGTGCTGATGAGGCGGGTCTGGTCGGTGGTGCCGTCGGTGTCGATCATCACGTAGTTCCAGTCGCCGCCGTGGGCCTGGGCGGGGTTGAGGCCGCCGTTGCCCTGGTCGATGGCCCAGGCCACGTCGCCCACCAGCTTGTTCTGGCCCCAGCAGGCCGGCTCGGCGCCCGCGTGCTCGAAGTCCTCGATCCAGGGGTTGGCCGAGGTCGCCACATAGACCGTCCCGGCGCAGGAGGCCGGGCGCACGTTCAGCGTGTAGTCCTCGGTCTCGCCGTAAACGTATTCCTGGCAAGGCCCTACCGGGTCATCCTCGTTCGAATCAAATACGACGATCCGCATCCGCGCCAGCCCGATGAAGGCCGAGGCGGGCGGGGTAACGGCAACGGTGCGGCTGGTGGCCGCGCCCAGGGCCGTCGATTGCAGCACGGTCTCGCTGGCGTCCTCGAAATCCCCGTCGTGGTTCCAGTCCACCCAGACGTTCACCTTGTCAACGGTGTATTTGTTGCCCACGCTCACGGTGAGGTTGGTGGCCGTCCCGATTTCTACCTCGGTGCTCAGGTTGCTGTAATCGGTGTAGAAGGAGTTGAGCGACGAGTTGTTGATGCTGCCCATGCTCACGTTGGAGATGTACTCGACTCCAGGTCCGGTAGAGTAGGCGCTGGAGTTGCAGAAGCGGTCGTCCTCGATGACGATGTTGTCGATGCCGATTCCCCGTCCGCGCTTGGCATCGCCAACAAAGCGGAACTGGTACTCGTCGGAGGCCAGCGGGAGCGTCACGGAGACGTAGAGCCAGGTGGCTTGGCTGGCCGGTCCTGAGAAGAGACGGTACCAAGGCCCTGCGGCAGAGGCGCGCACCTCCAGCACCACGGTGTCTTGGCGCGCGGCGGTTGTCCCGACTTCTTGAATGAACCAGAAGCCGATGCGGGGCTGCGCCAGGCCGGTGAGGTCGAAAACCGGAGAAATCAACTCAGACCAGTTCGAGGTCACGGTGCCGTCCTTCAGTTGCGCGAAGCGTGTACCTTCTTGTGCGGTGGTGGTAACGGTGCCCGCATAGGCTGATTGGACGTTCCATGTCGGGGTTCCTGTCTTCGTCCAGCAGTTGGGAATCGCTCCGCCCTCAAATCCTTCCCGCCAGGGGAAGGTGTTGATGGTGGCGCAGCCGATTTCGCGGTTGCCGGCAGGAGCCGTAACGCTCGGGGCGCGGTTGCCGTCCGAGAGGCTGATCTGGGTGCAGGTCGCGTCCACCAGGTTTCCGCTGGTGGCCCCGGCGGCGATGTCGTAGGCCAGCCAGAAGTAGTTGGTGCCCTCGGCCAGCTCCTGGCTCAGGCCCGCGAAGCTGAAGGTGCCGTTGGGGTTGGCCACGGCCGTGCCCACCTGGGTCGCCGTGCCAAACGAAGTGCTCGTGCCCGTGTAGAAGAGCTTGGCCGAGGTCAGGTCGGCCGCGCTGCTGGTACCCGTGGTGGTGAAGGTGAAGCCGTTGGCCACCAAGGGGTTGTTGGCCTTGTTGGTGAGGATTTCCACGCCCAGGATTTCAGCGTTGGCCTGCCCGGCGCCCACCAAGGCGGTGTTGGCCTGGGTAGAGGTGGCGCTGACGAACTCCATGCTGGCATCGTCGATGGGGCGGCTTCCCGCCGGATCCGTAACGCTGGGCGTGAACAGGCTGCCATCCGCCGTCAGGCGCAGGCATTGGGCATCGAGCAGGTTGCCTCCGGTGGCGTCGGTGGCCACGTCGTAGGTCAGCCAGAAGTGGTTTGTGCCCTTGCCCAGCACCACGTTCATGCCCGAGAAGGCGAAGTTGCCGTTGGGGTTGCTGAAGGTGCCCAGCAGGTTCGTGAAGTCGAAGGTCCCCGAGAGGCCCGTGAAGTAGAGCTTGGCGTTGAGGATGTCCCCTGCCGCGTCGGTCGTGCCCAGGGTGCTGAAGTTCAGCTCGCTCAGGGCGATGGGGTTGAAAGAGCCATCGGTTACGACCTGCACATCCAGGATCTGGGCGCGGGTGGCGCTGGGGAAGACGTTGTCCACCGAGGCCTGCACCGTGGTGGCCGAGAGCACGTACATGTCGTCGTTGAAGACCGGGCGGTTTCCGGCGGGAGCCGTTACCGTGGGGGCGGAGCTGGCTCCGCCGACGGTGAGCTGCACGCACTGCGCGTCGAGCAGGTTGCCCGAAGGCGCGTCGGCATCGACATCATAAGCCAGCCAGAAGTAGTTGGTGCCTTCCACCAGGGTCTGGCTGAAGCCGAAGCTGAAGGTCCCGCTGGGGTTGAGCACCGGCGAGCCGAGCGGCGCGGCCGTCGAGAAGACCCCGCTGGCCCCGGTGTAGAACAGGCGTGCGGCGTCCAGGTCGGCCGCGGCCGTGGTGCCCGTGGTGTTGAAGCGGAGCTGCGTGGCGGCCAGGGCCGAGGTGCTGCCCGTGGTAACGATCTGCACGGCCATGATCTGCTGGTTGGTCGAGCCGTTGAGCACGTCCGAGGTCTCGTCCTGGGTGCTGGTGGCCGAGACGAAGACCATGTCGGTGTTCTCGACGGGGCGATTCCCGGCGGGAGCCGTCGGGCTGGGGGTGCGGTCGATGCCGCCCACGGTCAGGCTGGCGCACTCGGCGTCCACCAGGTTGGCGTCGGTGGCGTCGGCGGCGATGTCGTAGGCCAGCCAGAAGTGGTTGTCGCCCGTGGCCAGGACCTGGCCGAGGCCGCTGAAGCTGAAGGCGCCGTTGGGCGAGGCCACGGCCGTGCCCAGGAGCGTGCCCGTGGCGAAGCTGGCGCTGCCTCCGGTGAAGTAGAGCCGCGCGGCCGTCAGGTCGCCCAGGGCGTCGGTGCTGCCGTTGGTGCTGAACTGCAAGGCCGTGGCCGACAGCGGGTTCTGGTTGCCCGTGGTCGTTACCACGACGCCCATGATCTGCTGCTCGGTGGCGCCGTTGAAGACGGGCGTGGTGAGCGACTGCGTGGCCGTGGCCGAGACGAACTGCATGTCGATGTTGCCGCTCTTGGTGGCCTGCGGCGTGTTGCCGTAGCAGCCTTGGTTGACGCGGCCGCCGTTGCCGTCGGGCTCCAGCGCGAAGGCGTCGGCAGGGTCGCCGGCGTCAACCGCCGGGGAGGTGCTGGCGTCGAGGGTCCAGGTGCCGCCCGCGAGCACCGACGGCGGCCAGGCGCCCCCGTGGTACGAGCCTGTGATGGAGCGCGGGTGGAAGTCCGTCCCGGCGCTGACGAACAGCGGGTCGGCGTCCAGGTCGTCGTTGCCGCTGGCCGTCGCGTTCCAGGTCGCCAGGTCGCCGTAGAGCGTGCCGTTGTGCGAGATGAAGTTGGCGTTGCCGCTGTCGTAGTAGGTGTTGAAGCCCGATGTGCTGGCCAGGCTGGTGCCGCTGGCCAGGAGCGCGTACTGCGCGCTGCCGGCCTTGGCCACCAGGATGTTGTTCTTGACCACCACGCCCGTGCTGCCGCCCGCGACCTCGAGGGCATGGCCGCCGGAGCCGTTGCCGTTGCCCCAGACCGTGTTGTTCCAGAGGTTCGCGTTGGCGCTGCCCGTCAGGTTGATGCCGTCGTAGGCGTTCGAGTGGACCAGGTTGTGGTGCAGCTCGGCGTTCGTGCCTCCCGAGATGAGCACGCCCGAGTTGGCCGTGGCCCCGCGGACGAGGTTGTAGCTCAGCACCGGGCTTGCCCCGTTGATGTAAACCAGGTTGGAGCCGCCATTGCGGATGATGTTGTTGTGCAGGATGGCCCCGTCGCCGTCGATGTAAACCCCGCTGTTGAAGGAGTTGGCCACCTCAAGCCCTTCGAGGCTGACGTGGTTGAGCTTCGCGGCGGCGTCGATGTTGAAGCCGTAGGTCTTGCCCGTGGCGTCCACCAGCGGCCGTCCGCTGGCGGCCTTGAAGACCAGCCGGTTGGTGGCCGTGGGTGCGAAGGCCTGCGTTACGTTCACCTGCTCGGCGTAGGTTCCCGGATGGACCAGAATGACCTTCGAGGCGTCGAAGGCTGTCGCGCCCCACCAGGCCCAGAGGCCGTTGACGGCGCTCTGGAGGGTCGCGTGCGAGTCGGTGCCGCCGCCCACGGGGATCGTGTCGCGGGTGAGCACCTGCACGGTGGCCGTCGCGTTGGGCAGTGTGCCCGTGCTGATGGTCAAGGTGTTGTTGGAGTAGCTGCCCGCGGGGAAGGTCGCCACCAGCGTGCTGCCGTTGTTGCTGTCCACGGTGCCGGCGACGCCGCCCAGGCTGACCGTTGCTCCCGAAAGGTTGTTGCCCAGTACCGTCAGTTGCTTGCCTTTGTCGGCGAAGAAGCTGGCCGGGCTAACCGTGTTGACCACGGGCGAGGCCAGGAGCGTGCCGTTGACCCCGATGTCGTCGATGCAGACGCCGTAGCCGTAGCGGGCGTCGCCCTCGAAGGCGATCTGGTAGGTGGCCGAAGGGTTGGGCAGGGCCAGGGTGCGCTGCGTCCAGGTGGTAACGTCGCTCACGTAGAGCTGGATCAGGTTCCAAGGCTCGGTCTCGGCGGTCCGGTAATAGACCCGGAGCTCGTCCTGGTCGCCCGACCAGGCGTCCTGCGTGTGCCAGAAGGTCAGGGTGGGCGAGCCCAGCAGGCTCAGGTTGAGCTTCTTGGTGATGAGTTTGTTGCGGTGCGAAGTGGCGCTGGCGTCCTTGAGCACGGCGTTGTAGCTGCCCGTGTGGGGCACCGTGGGGTTGCTGGCGCCGTTGCCGTAGAGGTAGGTCCAGTTGGGCGCTCCCGTTGCCGGGGCCTGGCTCCAGCACTGGGGCAGGCTGGCGCCCTCGAATCCTTCGGTCCAGGGGAAGGCCGTTACGGCCGCGCAAGGGTCGTCGATGGGGCGGTTGCCCGTGGGGGCGGTGGGCACGGGCGCGACGGGGCTTCCGCCGATGGTGACGCTGGCGCACTCGGCGTCCAGGACGTTGCCCAGGCTGGCGCCCGCCGCCACGTCATAGACCAGCCAAAAGTTGTTGATGCCCGTGGCCAGGTTCTGCGCGCCGCTGAAGCTGAACGTGCCGTTGGGGTTGGCCACGGCCGCGCCGAAGGGCTGCGCGGTCGAGAAGCTGGCGCTGGTGCCCGTGTAGAACAGCTTGGCGCTGGCGATGTCGGCGGCCGGCGCGGTGCTACCGTTGGTGCTGAAGCTGAACTGCGTGGCCGACAGCGTGGTGCCGCAGCCGCTGGTCTCGACCTGGAGCCGCATCATCTGGGCGTTGGCCGTGCCTGGCGAAACCACGGCCGTGCTCGGGTGCGAGGCCGTGGTCGAGGCCAGCGTCATGGTGCCCGTGGCGCCGTAGAGGTCCGATTCCCAGACGCTCCGCCCGTAGGTGGCCGCACGCAGGCGGTTCTGGCAGGCGTCGGTCGGGTGGTAGAAGATTTCCAGCTCCTTCACGATGACGTTCGGCAGGCCCGTGTCGAAGGCCGCCCACTGCGTCATGCTGTTGTCGGTGTAGTAAACGCCCAGGTCGGTGCCGAGGTAGCGGGCGTCCACGGCGCTGTTCTTCTCATAGACCACTGTGTTGACAGGCAGGTTGGGCAGGTTCAGCGAGAGGTTGGTCCAGGTCGCGCCGCCGTCGGTCGAGCGATAGACCTTCTTGCCGTTGACGAAGCCCGAGAAGGTAACGGTCAGGTCGTTGGCGTCGTTGGGGTTGGCGCCGATGTAGGTGATGTAGGCCTCGCTCACGGGCAGTGTGCCGATGATGCCCGTCCAGGAGGTGGCCCCGTTGGTCGATTTCCAGATCTGCTGGTTGTTGGCCGCGTAGATGACGCTCGAGTTGGCCGCGCTCATGGCCATGGTAACCGGGTACGAGCTGGCCAGCGTCGGGCTGGCGAAGGCCCCCGCGTTGGCCCAGCTCACGCCGTTGTTCGTGGACTTCTGGACCGTCGAGTTGCCCTTGTACATAATGTTCGGGTTGTTGGGGTCCATGACGTAGGGCGTTATCCAGCCCCCGGTGGTCGTGCTCACCGTGGTCCAGCTCGCCCCGCCGTTGGTCGAGCGGTAGATGCGGCCCTGAACGTAGGAGGCGAACATGATGCTTTCGTTGGTGGGGTGGATGATGGCCTCGCAGCCGTCTCCGCCGCTGACGATGTTCCACGCGCCGTTTCGGAGCAGGTTGGTGCCGTTGTCCTGCATCCCCGTGAGGATCAGGCCCGGGTTGCTGGCCGAGGTGCCGAAGGCCGCCACCTGCGCGATGGCCATGTTCGAGTTGATTTCGGTCCAGCTTACTCCGTCGTTGTTCGACACCGCGATGCCGCCGTCGTTGCCGCTGAAAACCTGGGTGGACGAGCCGGGCGCGTACACCAGGTAGTGGTGGTCGGCGTGGAGGTAGCTGTACCCGGCCCCGCTCAGCCAGTAGCCGTTGCAGGTCCAGGTGCTGCCGCCGTCGGTGCTCTTGTTGAGGTTGACCCCGCCCACGTAGATGACGTTGGCGTTGGCCGGGTTCACTTGCAGGGTCAGGTCGTACCAGGCCTGTCCGCCGTCGTCGTTGAAAGTCGGAGACCAGCCCAGCAGGTTGCCCCCGTTGTTGGTTGGCAGGTTCACCGAAGCGAAGCTCGTTCCGCCGTTGGTGCTGCGGTAGAGGCCCAGGTAGCCCTGGTCGTCGTCCTTGCCCAGCAGCGCCCAGACGTAGTTGGGCTGCGCCGCGCTCACGGCCAGCTCCATCCGCGAGACGTTCGTGGTCGGCAGGCCCGTGCCCGACACCGTGAAGCTCTGCCCGCCGTCCGTAGAGACCAGGAAAAGCGCCGCCGTGCCGTCCGTGCCCGCGGCGTAAACCGTCTCATCCGACGTGCCCGGCTTGAACTCCAGGTCGTCGATGATCTTGCCGTTCATGTTGCCGGCCACGCTCATGCTCGTCCAGCCGTCGGAGGTGTAGTACGTGACCCCGTTGCACGCCGCGATCTGCTGGCTGGGCGAGTCCCCGTCCATCAGCAGCGTGGTGATGCGGTAGCTGTTGGCCTGGTTCACCGCGAAGGCCGTCGGCAGCCAACTGGCTCCGCCGTCCGTGCTCTTCATGATGCCCACCGAGTAGGTGTCGGACACCTCGCAGTCGCCCGTGGCGATCCACATGTTGCTCGGGTTCGTCGGGTCGATCGTAACGCCCGAGACGCCGATAGAGCCGAGCTGGTCGGTGCTCGTGGTCCATGCGCCGCCGCCGTCCGTGCTCTTCCACAGGCCGCCCGAGGGCGTGCCCGCCCAGATCGTCCGGTTGGTCGTGCCGTTGTAGCCCGGGTCGAAGCCGATGAAGTTCACCCGCCCGCTGCCCCCTGGCGACTGGAACGATCCGTTCGGCACCGAGCCTCCCGGGGCCGTCGGGCCCATGGGCGTCCAGTTGCCGGTCAGCGACTTGTCCGTGGGGTAGCTGGCCTTGAACCGCTCGTACTCCCGCAAGGCCAGGCTCGGGTCGATGCGCTCGCCCGAGGGCCCCACCCGCGGCTCCATGAACTCTAGCCAGCGCATGAAGGGCTTCCAGCCCTTGCCCTTGCGCTCGCTCTCGGGGATGTTCGACCAGTACGCCTCGAAAGAAGCCTTGATTTCGTGGAAGTTCGTCTTCGGGTCTTCCATCATCGCCGCCCAGTGGCGGCTCTGTCCCATGGCGGGTAGGCTGGCCAATGCCAACAGGGCCACCAGAAGCCTTTTGTGGAAATGTTTCATGCGCTTTCTAAGGTTGATGGGGTGAAAATTCCGTGTGTCGCCGCAGGCTCTCGTGCCTGCCTTTGTGTTTACGTGCGAAAATGAAATCCGACGCGAACCAATCTTGCAAAGAAAGTTAAATTTTTTAAATTTTTTCAAAATTTACCTTGAACTGTCGGATTGTTCAAGCGAATCAACGCTTGGCGTACCTGAAATCAAACAAGGATCCGCTGCCGGCGACCCCCATGCCCAAAGGGAGGGTAATCTTGTGGATGTTCATTTTCGGGAGGTATCCCCAGCATGTCCTGGGGCGGGCAAGGCTTTACCGAGCCTTTTTCGCGCAAAGCCGAGCTTCGCATCGTTCACTGTCCCGAGCTGGGCTGTAAAAGAATTGCAAAACCACAAGCCGAAGCCGCAGAGCTTCGCACAACCCTGCATCGGCCCCATTGGGACGGCGCGCCCCCGCCGCGAGGGCGGCGACCGACCGCGGACATTTGCAAAGAAAACGCCCTGCCTCTTGGGTATTCGAGCTTTAGTTTGTACTTTGGTTTAGTCAAACGCAGCCACCGGACGCCAGATGGGCAAGCCGGGCTTCCCCGATGCGGATTTCCAGGACCAAGGCCTCCGGATGCCCGCCTCCGCCCGCGGCCGGGGTTCTGGGCTTGTCGCTCCGCTGGCTGGGCAGCAAGAGGCAGATTTCGGAGCGCGCCCGTTTTTTGCAGGCCCGGTTGCGCATTGGCCCCCGCATCGGACGCGGCGGAAGGAATGGTGTACCTATACAGACAAAAGCATGAAGGAAAGATTGCAAAATACATTGTCAGACAAGCGTGTGATCGCGATGGTCTATGTGCTGTTCGCCTTGGCGGCCAGCCTTCTTTCCTTGAGAGGGACAAAGACCTTTGTAGAAGGCGGCCTCGTCTATAACAACTATAACAATTACACCATTTTCGAGAAGTCTTTCGAGCATCTTCAAAACGGTCAAGACCTGTATGCTTCGTATCCGCTGGAGCATTGGGACTTGTTCAAATACACACCTTCTTTCTCGGTGTTTTTTGGCGTCTTCCATATTCTTCCAGACTGGCTAGGGCTAAGCCTCTGGAATCTATTGAACGCGATGGTCTTGCTGTCCGCTGTCTATTTTTTGCCAAAATTGAGTCCCTACCAGAAGGGATTGGTTTTGGCGATCATCGTGATCGAACTGATGACCTCGATGCAAAACGCGCAGTCCAACGGACTCATCGCTGGTTTGATGGTCTTTTCGTTGGGTTTTCTCGAAAGAGGCAAAACTTTTTGGGCGACACTCTGCATCGTTGCCTCGATGTTCGTGAAGCTGTTTGGAATTGTCGGCTTCGCTCTTTTCCTTTTTTATCCAAAGAAATGGAAATCGGCCTTGTATGCCTTGTTCTGGTCAGGTGTTTTGCTGGCTATCCCATTTCTTTTCGTTGATTTTGAGCAGTATGCAAAACTCTACGGTAGCTATTGGCACATGTTGGCCAACGACCACGAGGCATCTTATGGCTATTCGGTCATGGGCTGGCTAAATTCTTGGTTTTCAATTGAAATTGACAAAAATACAATCGTTGCCTTCGGCATAGTCGTTTTTTTGCTGCCATTTTACAAGATAAAAATGTATGGTGAATTTGATTTCAAATATCTTGTTTTGATTTCCATACTGATCTGGATTGTGATTTTCAACCACAAGGCGGAGTCTCCGACCTTCATCATCGCGATGACCGGGGTGGCGCTATGGTTTGTCCGAGGCGAGAAAAGCAGGTTGAATATCATTCTCTTTGTCGGCGCGTTCGTGTTGACGGTCTTGTCGCCAACCGATCTTTTCCCGAAATATGTGAGAGATGAGTTTGTCAGACCCTACGTCTTGAAGGCATTTCCCTGCATTCTGATATGGTTGAAAGTCATTTACGATTTGGTGATGCTGAAAAAGGAGGACTCTCCCACGCGGCAAGCTGCCTAGCGCGCGTTCGCCAGCGTCCGAGGCTCGCGTGGGCGAACGCAACCACTTTCGATCCTGTGTCATGAAACGCTTGGACCAATGAGAATGAAGATTTGGAAATGATTTGAATGTCAATGTTTTGTGCCCAATTGCTTTCGAGGGTGATGCCAAGTTGCCATCATCCTGCGAAATTCGGATGAAAAGGCAGGCTTACGGCACGGATTGGGCAAATCCCGAAGGGATGAAATGGTTGTAGCCAGCCAAGCGTGCGATGCAGGGTTCACTTCTTTGGCTTGGCTCCGCTTCCTACAATCCTGGCGGATTGGCGGAACAGTCCAAATTTTGCCGGGCGCTGTCGGTTTGTGCGCCGAACGCAGCTTGGAATGCGATGCCCCGAAAAAACAAACCCAAGGCAAAAGCCTTGGGTTTGTTTTTGGGGTGGGGTGGAAGATGCGGCGGCTAAGGCCGGGTCAACTCGCGGAAGACCTGCTCCACGCTCTTCTCCTTCTTCTGCATGGCCAGCACCGTCAGGCCCTTGTCGATGGCCATTTGGAAGATCTTCGGGCGTATGTCCTCTTTCGAGAAGGCTTCGACGAGCCACTGGCCGCCCTCCAGGGGCAGGGCCTTGGCGCCCAGGCCCGACTGCTCCCAGAGTTGGGCGTCGATGGTCTGGGCGAACTCCACCAGCACGGTCTGCCGGTCGTGGTCCTGTCCGTGGCGCAGGTCGCTGGTCTGCTCGCTGGCCACGATGCGGCCCTGGTTGATGATGATGGTCCGCTGGCAAATGGCCTCGACTTCCTGCATGATGTGCGTGGAAAGCAGGATGGTCTTCTCTTGGCCCAGCTCGGCGATCAGGGCGCGGATCTCGAGGATCTGGTTGGGGTCGAGGCCCGTGGTGGGCTCGTCGAGGATGAGCACCTTGGGGTCGTGTATCATGGCCGAGGCCAGGCCGACGCGCTGGCGGTAGCCCTTGGAGAGCTGCCCGACGCGCTTGTGCTGCTCGCGCGCCAGCCCCGTGCGCTCCACCATGTGGGCCACCCTCCGCGGGCGGGTCTTGGCGGGCAGTCCGTAGAGCGAATCGACGAAGGCCAGGTACTCCTTGACGTACATCTCGAGGTAGAGCGGGTTGTGCTCGGGCAGGTAGCCGATGCGCTTGCGCACCTCGAGCGAGTCGCGGCGCACGTCCAGGCCCTCGACCAGGACCTGCCCCTGGCTCTGGGGGATGAAGCAGGTGATGATCTTCATCATGGTGGACTTTCCGGCGCCGTTGGGGCCCAGGAAGCCGACCACCTGGCCCGAGGCCACCTCGAAGCTGACCTGGTCGAGGGCCTTCTGCTGGCCGTAGAGCTTGCTGACGTTTTCGACGACTATCGACATGGGCGGGCTTTTGGTGGGGTGGGGTGGGGCGGTCAGACTCCGACGTGGGCCTTGGCGCGGGCGTGCCGGGGGGCCATCATCTGCTTGACGGTGGCGCGGATGGCCTCGGTGTCGTAGCCGCACTCGGCGTAGAGCTCTTCCTGGGTGCCGTGGTGGACGAAGCGGTCGGGCACGCCCAGGCGGCGGACTTGGGCGGAGTAGCCGTTGTCGGCCATGAACTCGAGGATGGCGCTGCCGAAGCCGCCCTGGATGGAGCCGTCCTCGAGGGTTACGATCTTGCTGAAGCGCTGGAAGACCTGGTGGAGCAGCTCCTGGTCGAGCGGCTTGGCGTAGCGCATGTCGAAGTGCGCGGGGTGCAGGCCGTCTTCGAGGTCGAGCTGGTTGCAGGCGTCGATGGCCAGGTTGCCGATGGCGCCCAGGCTCAGGATGGCCAGCTCCTGCCCGTCGCGGAGCATCTGCCCCTTGCCGATGGGCACTTCCTCGAAGGGCAGTTGCCAGACCGGGTGGACGCCGTTGCCGCGGGGGAAGCGGATGCTGAACGGCCCGCGGGGGGCGCTCTGGGCCGTGAACATCATGTTGCGCAGCTCGATCTCGTTGAGCGGCGACGCGACGATCATGTTGGGCAGGCAGCGGAAGTAGGCGATGTCGAACACGCCGTGGTGGGTGGCCCCGTCGGCCCCGACAAGGCCGCCGCGGTCGAGGCAGAAGACCACGTTGAGGTTCTGGATGCACACGTCGTGGATGACCTGGTCGTAGGCCCGCTGCATGAAGGTGGAGTAGATGTTGCAGAAAGGGATCAGCCCCTGCGTGGCCAGGCCGGCCGAGAAGGTCACGGCGTGCTGCTCGGCGATGCCCACGTCGAAGGCGCGCTCGGGCATGGCCTTCATCATGATGTTGAGCGAGCTGCCGCTGGGCATGGCCGGGGTGATGCCCATGATCTTGTCGTTCTGCTCGGCCAGCTCCAGCAGGGTCTTGCCGAAGACGTCCTGGTACTTGGGCGCCTGGGGCTCGTTGGTCTTGGCCTTGAAGATCTCGCCGGTCTCCTTGTTGAACAGGCCGGGGGCGTGCCATTTGGTCTGGTCCAGCTCGGCGTGCGAGTAGCCTTTCCCCTTCTTGGTGACGCAGTGCAGCAGCTTGGGCCCGGGGATGTCCTTGAGGTCTTTGAGGACCTTGGCCACATGGACCACGTCGTGCCCGTCGATGGGGCCGAAGTAGCGGAAGCCCAGCGACTCGAACAGGTTGCTCTGCCGGAGCAGGGTGTGCTTGATGGCGTTCTCGAGCTTCTGGATGAGCACCTGCGTGCCCTTGAGGCGGCCCAGGGCTTTCCAGACGTCGTCCTTGAGGCGGTTCCAGGTCTTGGAAGTGGTGATGTCCACCAGGTACTCGTTCAGGGCCCCGACGTTGGCGTCGATGGACATGTTGTTGTCGTTGAGGACCACCAGCAGGTTCGACTTCTGGATGCCGGCGTTGTTCAGGCCCTCGAAGGCCAGCCCTCCGGTCATGGCGCCGTCGCCGATGACGGCCACCACCTGGCGCTTTTCCTGGCCCAGGTGCCCGGCGGCCACGGCCATGCCCAGGGCGGCCGAGATGGACGTGGACGAGTGCCCCACCCCGAAGGTGTCGTACTCGCTCTCGGAGCGCTTGGGGAAGCCCGAGATGCCGCCATACTTGCGGTTGGTGTGGAACACGTCCTTGCGGCCCGTCAGGATCTTGTGCCCGTAGGCCTGGTGCCCCACGTCCCAGACCAGTTGGTCGTAGGGGGTGTTGAAGACGTAGTGGAGGGCCACCGTCAGCTCCACCACGCCCAGGCTGGCCCCGAAGTGCCCGGGGTTGGCCGAGACCGAGTCGATGATGAAGTCCCGTAGCTCTTTGCTCACCTGCACCAGGTCTTCCTCGCCCAGCTTCCTCAGGTCCGACGGATGTTGGATTCCGTCCAGTAGTCTTGCCGCTTTGTGTGTCATCTTGTTCTCTTTTGAAAGGATTCTGGCAAATTTACGAAGATAATGCGCACAGCGAATTTTTTCTGCTGGGCGTCGTCTCCCTGCCACAACGCAAATCAGGGCGCGCAGGTGCGCCCGCGGCCTGGGGACCTGCGCGAAGATAGGCTTTTTGCCCGCCAGCCTTTGGGGAAAGTCTGCCCAAAACGCGCCCTGGCGCGAAAAATCAGACGCGAAAGTCTTATTTTGTGCCGCGGGGGAGGCCCGACACATCCCCCCAAAAAAACAAAACCCCGCCATGAACGAAGCCCTGCGCGTGGCCGCCAAGCTCACCCCCGAGAAGGTCGCCAACTACCTCAAGGTCTGGAGCAGCTACCACTTGTCCCGCCTCACCGGCCGCGAGCGGCTCTGGGGAGACCCGGCCAGCCTGGCCATCGAGCCCACCACGCAGTGCAACCTGCACTGCCCCGAGTGCCCCAGCGGCCTGCGCCTGTTTTCCCGCCATACCGGCAAGATCGACTTCGAGCTCTACAAGTCCATCATCGACCAGACCCACCGCAAGCTCATCTACCTGATCCTCTACTTCCAGGGCGAGCCCTACCTGCACCCCCGCTTCCTCGACCTGGTCGGGTACGCCAGCCAGAAGGGAGTTTACACGGCCACCTCCACCAACGCCCACTTCCTGACCAACAAGGCCGCCCGCCGCACCGTCGAGTCCGGCCTCGACCGCCTGATCATCTCCATCGACGGCACCACCCAGGAGAGCTACCAGGCCTACCGCGTCGGCGGCCAGCTCGACAAGGTCCTCGAAGGCGCCCGCAACGTCGTCCGCTGGCGCCAGGAGCTCAAGTCCAAGACGCCCTACCTGATCTTCCAGTTCCTGGTGGTCCGCCAGAACGAGCACCAACTGCCCGAGGTCCGCCGCCTGGCCCGCGAGATCGGCATCGACAAGGTGCTGGTCAAGACCGCCCAGATCTACGACTTCGAGGACGGCAGCCCGCTCATGCCCGAAAACCCCAAGTACAGCCGCTACGAGCGCGGCCCCGACGGCAAGTTCCGCATCAAGAACAAGATGCCCAACCACTGCTGGCGGATGTGGCACTCGGCCGTCGTGACCTGGGATGGCGGCGTGGTGCCCTGCTGCTTCGACAAGGACGCCCAGCACAAGATGGGCCAGCTCGGGACCAGCACCCTGGCCCAAGTCTGGGACGACCAGGCCTACCACCGCTTCCGCCAGCAGATTCTCCAATCGCGCCAGCAGGTGGACATGTGCCGCAACTGCACCGAGGGCATGAAGGTCAGCTTCGAGCTCTGAGCGGCCGCGGCGCCTCAGTGCTTGCGCAGCCAGAGCTCGGCCTGGGTCGGGCTCTCGAAGAACTGGATGGTGAAGCGCTCGGCGGGGCCGTCGAGGCTGGCGGCCATTTGCGCGGCGGCCACGCCGAGCATCTGCCGGGACACCACGACGGCGATGCTGCGGGCGCCCAGGCGCAGGTAGGGCCCGTAGAGCTGCTGCCCGGCCCACTCGGCCCCGGCGGCCTCCAGCAGCAGCGGCGAGTCGAGGTACGAGAGCAGCAGCCGCCTGGGGCGGAGCTTCTCGACATAGCGCAGCACCAGCCGCTCCTCGTTCGGGTGCCGCGAGAGCACGGGGTCGGCCAGCCGGTCGTTCCAGAGCAGGCGCAGGATGCGGTTGTCGGTGCAGAAAGAGAGGGTGAGCAGTTCGGTAACGCTGAGCGTCATGGCCTCGGGGCTGGGTTTCGGTGGGGCGGACTTGCCCCGCCGCGAAGGTAGCGACTTTTCGGGGCTTGCCCGCGCCCGGGCGCGCGAAGGCCTCCCCCGGGCCGATGCCCAGGGAAGGCCTTCCGGTGGCGGACAGCGAAGGCATCCTCCCCCAAAAAAAGAAAAAGGAGAAGGCGCGGGGAATCAGAAGTCGAAGCGGAAGCCGAGGCTGGCCCGGAGCAGGTACTGGGGCATCCCTCCGGCGAACTCGGCGGCGGCGGAGCTTCCGCCCAGGCCCAGCGGGGCGGCGCCGAGGTTGACGTTGTGGTACTTCTGGTTGAGCAGGTTGGTGACCCGGACGAAGGCCTGGCCGCCCTTGCCGATGTCGTAGCCGGCGAAGAGGTTGACCAGCGCGTAGCCGTCGAGCTGCTGGTAGCGGGTGGGGTCGTCGGGCAGAACGGCCAGGGCGTTGATGGCCCGCTGGCCGCTCATCCAGATGACGCGGGGCGAGAGGCTGGCCTTGCCGACGCGCCAGGTGGCGCCGGCCTTGAGGGTCAGGGTGGAGGTGCCGGGCAGGTCGCGCGCGGGCAGGGGGCCGCCCTCGTCGATGTCGATGCTGCCGCCGATGAAGCTGGCCGCGAGGTAGGCGCTCAGGCTCTGCCTTGCCGAAAGGGTTGCCGCGTACTGCGCGCGGAGGGTCAGGCCGTAGATTTGCGCCTCGCCGAGGTTGTCGTAGATCTGGATGGTGAAGACGGGGAAGCCCTCGTAGGTGTGGTCGGGGTAGAGCTCCTGCACGCGGTCGCTTTCGACCACCGAGCTGATCAGCCCGCGGACGTCCGAGAAGTAGCCCTGGAGGGCCACGCTGAGCTTCGGGTTGAGCAGCAGGCTGCCGTCGAGCTCGAGGGTGTTGACGGTCTGCGGGGCCAGCTCGGGGTTGGGCATCTGGAAGAAGGCCGAGGCCAGGGTCCCCTCGAAGGGGAAGAAGGTGCCGTAGCGGTCGTACATGTACTGGGGTGCCGGCGCGAGGAAGGCCCTGCCGTAGAGGGCCTTGAGCGAGAGCCTGTCGTTGGGGGTGACGACCACGCCCAGCCGCGGGTTGAGGGTGGCCCCGAAGCGGGTGTCGGAGTCGAGCCGCGTGCCCAGGGTCAGCGACACCCGCTCGGAGGGCGAGAAGCGGGCCTGCGCGAGGCCCCCGAAGTTGGAGTAGTTGACCCGGATCAGGTCGGCGTCGATGCCCTCGGGCGTCAGCGGGGTGATGGTGTTGACGATGATGGCCGGGTCGTCGGGCGACATGACGGGCTGCTCGATGTCGTTGGTGCGGGGCATGGACTCGAAGGTCTCGTAGGTCAGGCCGGCCGTCAGCTCCCAGCGCGGGCTGGGAGTGTAGCTCACCAGCTCCTCGGCCTTGGCCATCCAGCCGTAGGCGAAGAGGTAGGCGGGCTCCATGTCGGTCCAGACGTTCCAGAAGACGGAGCGGGGGTCGAGGTCGTAGCGGCTGAAGGTGAGGATGGCCTTGTGCGCGAGGCGGTCGGAGCTCCTCTGGTGCGCGAGGCTGCCCATGTTGATGGCGTGGCCGAAGAAGGCCGCCTGGTTGTAAACGGCGTTGTTGGGATCGACGGCCTGGGTGGAGGGGGTGCGGCTGGAGTTGCCGAAGTAGGACAGGCTGAAGTCTCCCAGCTCGAGGGCGGCGTGGAGGGCGTGGGCGCTGATGGCCCTGCCGACGAAGGGCTCGACCTTGGCCCGCGAGCTCTGCGGGCCGAGCACGGTGCTGAACTGGTTGAGCAGCAGGGTCTGCTCCAGGCCGTCGAACTCGGGGTAGTGCTCTTCGAGCGGGGGCTGGTCGTCGCGGAAGAACTGCCCGGACAGGCGCAGGCTGGCGCGGGGGGCCAGCCGGTGCTGCAGCCAGAAGTTGCCGGTGGCGCTGGCGTTGTCGCCGCCCAGGGCCATGGCCCCGCCGCGGCTCTGCTCCGAGTCGTCGCGCCGCGAGATGATGTTGACCACCCCCGAGAAGGCGTCGGCGCCATAGAGGGCAGAGGCCGGGCCGAAGACCACTTCGACCTGCTTGGCCATGTGGACGGGGTAGTTCTCCATGACGGCCACGGCGTCGTTGGTGGGCGAGGAGATGCGCACGCCGTCGAGCAGGATGACGAACTTCTCCATGCCCCGGATGCCCCGGATGGTCACGTCGTTCATCCAGCGGGGGTCCACGCCGAAGTCCACCTTCACCTCGGGCAGGTCCTGGAAGATGTCGAGCAGGGAGGTGTAGCCGCGCTCGCGGATCTGCTCCTGCGTGATGACCACGATGGTGGCAGGCGCCTTCGACGACTGGGTCGAGCCGGTCCGCGACGCGCTGAAGACCTCCACGCGCATGAGCTCGTCGAGGCTCATCTCGAAGAGGTCCTCGTCCTGGGCCTGGGCGCTGCCTCCCAGGCAAAGGGCGAGGAGGAAGGGAGTGATGGTTTTTTTCATGGTTCGGTGGGGTATGGGTGAAAATGCCATCCAAAGATATTTGCCCTCGCCAGAGGGAGAAGGGCAATCATGGCGATTTAACGAAATCACAATGCCAATTTCACTTTGAGACCCTCAAAGCGAAGGGTCGTCGTGGTAGGTCAAAGGCTTTTTTGCTATCTTTAGAGGCCCTATTGGCTCTTCCGTCCTGAAGATTTCGACGGCCAGGGGGGCCAAAGTCTTGGCAAAGTCTTATTTTTGGAACAGACCGGCCCAGGCTCGCCTCCCAGGCGCCCGCGGCCGGCGTCCCACCCCGCTCACGATACCCGATTCCCGATGTTCAAACGACTCAACATCCAAAGCAAGCTCCTGACCGGTTTCATCGTCGTGGTGCTGATCCTGCTGCTCTTGGGCATCCGGCAGTACGTGCTGCTGAACTCCTTGCGGCATGGCGAAGTGGTAGCCGAGCAGACCCACCGCGTTCTGGAGGACCTCGAAAAGGCCAGGCTGTACCTGGCCAAGGACGAGCTGCTGGTGGCTCGCCTTTACATGGCCGAGTCCACCGCGGAGCTCGACCTGCTCTGGGAGCAGCGGGTCCAGAACTCCGCCTTGCTGCACACCAGCCTCGACCAGTGCGAGATCGACGGCCAGGATCCCACCTGGGCCGAGGAGAGCCCGCAGTTGCAGCGCTCCCTTTCCGAGCTGGTGGGCAAGCTGCGCTCCTCGCACACCAACACGCTGAGCGACCTTTCCTTCCGCCTGAGCGAGGACGTGCGCCGGGCCTTGGAGGGCCAGTCGGCGCCCGCGCCCGCCGCCCCGGAGCAGCAGGCGGCCGACAGCCTGTCCGCGGCGCCCGCCGCCACCGACAGCCTCACGAGCGACTTCTTCGACCTTTTCGACGACCCCTTCTTCGCCCCAGACCCGCAGGCGCCTCCCGCCGAGGTTCCCAGCGGGGCCGTCCTGCCGCTGCTGCGGCAGCATGGCCAGGAGGCCGCCATGCTGCACGACGCCATCGCCTTGGTGCAGGCCATGCTGGAGGCCAAGGCCCGGGAGGCCTCCCGCGGCCTGGCCCTGCTCAGCCAGGGAGCCCTGCTGCTGACGGTGGTGCTGGTCGCCCTGGGCTTCTTCTTCTCGGTCTTCATCGCGGTGGTCCTGGCCAAGAGCATCGTGGACCCCATCAAGCGGGTGCAGCTCCACATGGAGGAGCTGGCCCTGGGCAACCTGCCCGAGCCGCTCTCCTACGGCTCGCACGACGAGATCAGCCACATCGCCACCCTGGTCAACCAGCTCACCGAGCAGCTCCGCAAGACCCGCGACTTCGCCCGCGACGTCGGCAAGGGCGACTTCGAGACCACCATCACCGCCTTCGACAGCCAGGGAGCCCTGGGCAAGGCCCTCGACGAGATGCGCGACGGCCTCTACCAGGTGGCCAAGGAGCGCGAGCAGCAGCAGTTCGAGGAAGACCAGCGCAACTGGGCCACCCGCGGCCTGGCCATGTTCGCCGAGATCCTCCGCAAGAACGACGACGACCTGGTCGAGCTTTCCTACGTGGTGGTCAAGAACATGGTCGAGTACCTGGGCGCCAACCAGGGAGGCCTCTTCCTGATCAACGACAACGACCCCGAGGACAGGCACGTGGAGCTCATGGCCAGCTACGCCTACGGCCGCCGCAAGGCCAGCCAGAAGCGCATCGAGCTCGACGAGGGAGTCGTCGGGCGCTGCATCGGCGAGAGCGAGACCATCTTCATGAAGGAGCTGCCCGAGGGATACATCAGCATCACCTCCGGCCTTGGCGAGGCCCCGCCCAAGTTCCTGCTGGTGGTCCCCCTGAAGATCAACCAGGACGTCTTCGGCGTCATCGAGCTGGCCTCGTTCGCCGAGATGCTCCCCTTCCAGATCCAGTTCGTCGAGAAGGTCGGCGAGAGCATCGCCTCGACCCTGTCGGCCGTCAAGATCAACAAGCGCACGGCCCGCCTGCTCTCCCAGGCCCAGGACAGCGCCGAGGAAATGGCCGCCCAGGAGGAGGAGATGCGCCAGAACCTGGAGATGCTCCAGGCCACCCAAGACGAGGCCGCCCGCAAGGAGGCCGAGGCTTCCTCCTTCGTCAACTCGGTCAACCATACGATGATACGGGCCGACTTCGACCGCGAAGGCCGGCTGCTCTACGCCAACTCGCGCTTCCTGGAGGCCCTGGGCTACACCTCCCGCGAGGTGGAGGGCCAGCCCATCTTCATGTTCATCCGCGACGACGACCAGCTCTGGTTCTCGCAGGTCTGGGAGCGCCTGTCCAACGGCGGGCGGCACTACGAGGGCGAGATCCTCTGCCAGGGCAAGTCCGAAACCTCCTGGCTGCTCTCCACCTTCACCGTGGTCCGGAAACCCGACGGAAGCGCCTCCAAGATCCTCTACCTGGCCTTCAGCGTCCACAAGTCCAAGGCCTCCACGACCCTCCAGATCGAGCAGATGCGGCAGTCGCGCCAGCTCTACCAGGACGAGGTCGAGCGCATGCACCTGGCCTGGGAGCAACGGGTCAGCCACCTGGAGCAGGCCGCGGAGAAGGCCCGCCCCGCCCTCGAAGTCCACTTGCCGCCAAGGCCCCCCGTTGAAAGGGAGGACACGCTCGGAGGAATGCCCAACATCTGACCCACGCCCCACCATGCGACCCGACTTCTTCTTCATCAAGCACCAGTTGCGAGAGGCCCTGCTGGCCCTCCGCGCCGAGCTCATGGAGCTTCCCGCCCCAGACCCGCACCCCGTCTTCCTGTCCCCGATGCTCGAGCAGTGGCTCAACACCCAGGGCCTCAAGAACTGGGGACACCTGCCCGGCATCCACGACCTGGCCCGCGCCCATGAGGAGTTCGGCCTCAGGCTCGACCAGGCCCATCGTTTGCTCCGGGCCAGCCAGTCCGAATCCGCCAAGAGGCTTTGCCAAAAGGCCCAGATCGACATCAAGAGGCTCAGCATGATGCTTGAAAAGCTCGAACACAACCTTCAGGCCGAAATCGAAAACCTTTAGGCCGGGCTCCGCAAGGCTCGGGAATCGCCACCCAACGAAACCGCCTCATGAAAAGCTACTCGATCGGCAAGACCAACCTCTTCGTCAACCTGGCAGGGGCCGCCATGCTCTGCCTGCTGCTGCTGCTGGTCTATCTCCTCTACCACGCCTCCGAAGGCTCGCGCAAGCATGCCAGCCAGGCGGCACAGCGCCAGGCCATCGTCGCCGAGATGGAGTTCACCAACGAGGCCCTGGTCCACAACGCCCGCCAGTTCTGCCACACCGCCGACACCCTCTACGAAAACCGGTACCGGCAGCTCTACGACGTCTTCACCGGAAAGAAGTCCCGCCCCGACGGAACCTTCGTCCCCCTGGCCGACATGGCCAAGTCCGCCGGCTTCACCCCCGAAGCCCTCCAGCTCCTCCGCGAGGCCGAGTTCCAGTCGCGCGACCTGCGCAACCTCGAGCAGAGCGCCATCAGCACCGTCAAGCGCGACGCCTCCTTCACCCTGGCCACCGAGCTGCTCTCCAGCGCCCAGTTCAACCTGAAGCACGGGCTGGTCCGGCAAAGGATCGACCAGTTGCGCCAGATCCTCGACGAGTCCGACCACCTGGCCTGGCAGGAACTCGCCCGGAGCTCCACCCGGTTCTGGTGGGCCGTGCTCGTGCTCGTCTCACTCTCCTGGGTGGCCATCCTCGTGGCCCAGCGCCTGGTCAGCCAGCGCATCGTCAGGCCCATGACCCAGATCCGAGACAGCCTCGAGGCCATGGCCCTGGGCAAGTTCGACCACCTTTTCGCGGACCCCGCCGACGATGAGATCGGAAGGCTCGCCAGCGCCCTCAACACCATCGGCCGGCAAGTCAGCCAGAAGGCCGAGGCCCTGGAGCTGCTCGCCCAAGGGCAGTTGCAGATCCCGATCACCCCAATCAGCAAGCACGACGAGCTCGGACGCTTCATCGTCGAGCTCAAGGAGAGCCTGCGCGCCGCCCGCGAGCAGGAGCAGAAGCGAATCCAGGAGGACATCGCCCGAAACTGGACCACCGAAGGACTCGCCAAGTTCGGCGAGATCCTCCGGAAAGACAACGACAACATCCGGCGCCTGGCCGACAACATCAACGTCAACATGGTCAAGTACCTCCAGGCCAACCAAGGTGGCCTGTTCATCATCAACAACGACGCCGAGCTCGAAGAGCCCACCCTCGAGCTGGTCTCCGCATTCGCCTACGACAGGCGCCGGAGCGAGAAGCGCGTCTTGCGCATCGACGAGGGCCTCATCGGCCGGTGCCTGCGCGAGAACCAGACCATCCACATGACCGAGATCCCCCAAGGGTACCTGTCCATCACATCCGGCCTCGGCGAAAGCTCGCCCACCAACCTGCTCATCGTCCCCCTGGCCGTCAACAAGGAGGCCTTCGGAGTCATCGAGATAGCCTCATTCAACCCCTTCCTGCCCTACCAGGTCGCCTTCGTCGAAAAAATCGGCGAAAGCATCGCCTCAACCCTCGCGACAGTCCGAATCAACGCCCAGACCGCGCAACTTCTGGCCCAGGCACAGGACAACGCCGAGGAAATGGCCGCCCAGGAAGAGGAGATGCGCCAGAACCTCGAGGAGCTCCAGGCCACCCAGGAAGCCCTCGACAAGAAGGACCGCCAGCAGCAGAAGATCATCCAGCGCCTCAACAAGCAGAACGAGGCAAAGCTCAAGGAAATCCTCAACGCACAGATCGAGATGGAGGAAAAGGAGTACGAGATGCAAGGCGTCCTCAAGGCCATGCAATCCAGCGCCCTGGTCCTCGAGTTCGACCTCCAAGGAAAAATCCTCGACATCAACGCCTACTTCCTCGACTTCCTCCGACTCGAGCGCAACGAGGTCATCGGCATGACCCACAAGCAGCTCTACGAGAAAGTCGGCGCCAACACCCAGAACGCGAACTACGACCGCTTCTGGCAAAACCTCATGGCCGGAATCAGCCGCAAGGAGATGACCGCCTTTCAAATCGACGGCAAAGAGTGCTGGCTCTCCGAGACCTACTCGCCCATCCTCAACAAGGATTCCGAGCCCTACAAGATCATCAACATCGCCACCGACATCACCGAAATCAAGCGGCAGGAAACCGAAATGCACGAACTGCTCAGCGACTCCCGCTTCAAGACCAAGCAGATGCAGGTCCAGGAAGGACGCCTCAAAGAGCAGATCGCCGAAATCGAGAAGACCCGAAAGGCATTGGCCAGCAAAGACATAGAGCAAAAGGAAATCATCAAGGGGCTCGAGGAGCAATACCAAGAGAAGCTCGCCGAAATCGAGCAGCTCAAGACAGCCGAGACCGAGAAGATCAAAAAGATCCAGCAGCAGCAGCTGGCCATCATCACCAAGTACAAGGAAAAGTCAACCGAAAAGCTCGAAAAGCTCAACGCCAGGATCCTCGAGCTCGAGGAAGAACTGCGCCGCCTGAAGCCCCAAGGTTGACCTTGTCGAAAGCCACGCCCCACAGCAAGCCTCTATCCACCAGTGCCCCGGCCGCCCAAGCGGCAGGCCCTTTCCACGCCCCCCCGCGCGGCTCAAGCCCATAGCCCTTGGTTCAAGCAAGCCGCGCCGGATCCGTCCGGCCATCCGGCAAGGCTGCCGCTCCAGCCACCCGCGAGGATTCCTCCCCCAACCGGATCGCCCCAACAGCACTATCCGATCCAACCCGCGCGATACTTCCACTTTGCCAGCAAGCAACGGACCGCCAGCATGTGGCTTTTCCTTTCCCCGAAAGGCGACGGCGCAAATCCCATGACCAAGGGACGTCCACAACCAACAGGACCTTCTATTGGCGAGGCCCTATGGCAAGGCCTCCTTTCTGCAAGGAGGGATTCCCATCGCAAGCCAGCCGTGCGCATTTCTCCCGCATCAAACTGCCCCCTGGGCGCCTTGCAAAGGCATCCAGCCGAATCCTTCCGCCAACGTGGACCAACGCAGCCCCCTCGCGCCCCGGTCTTACAGCCCGACTCTCTTTCTTTCCCCCAAAGCAACCGAGCCCGGCCTTGCCAAATCCCTTCTCTACTCTCTTTGCGCAAGGACAGCCTCGCGGGATAAGACTCCCACCAGGCCCTAGAGTGCCCGGACGTGCCCGTCCGGCTGGCGCGGGGGCTTGATTGTGCCCCATCCTTCCCGCATTCGGAATTTTTTCCGGGCCCTCCGGGCCCATTTCGGGCGTCCTCCGGGCCGCCCTGGGCCGCCTTGGGGCGGCGC
>JFJP01037218.1_pt1 | contig 36930 bp, 25 predicted proteins | sample 431651 | NCBI WGS metagenome assembly JFJP01 (sample SAMN02602958, study PRJNA72255) | Microbial mat metagenome, whole genome shotgun sequencing project. | biome: fresh water; feature: sink hole; material: water; isolation source: purple microbial (photo- and chemosynthetic) mats found in... | reverse complement strand
TATTGCGTAACAAGTGATGACATAGTTATTATGGCTTCAGAAACTGGCGTATTGGAAATAGACCAATCAAAAGTTATCAAAAAAGGTCGCTTGCAGCCCGGAAAAATGTTTATTGTAGATATAGAGCAAGGCAGAATTATCTCTGATGAAGAAGTAAAAGAGCAAATTTGTTCCCAAAAACCATATCAAGATTGGCTCACACAATACAAAATTAAATTAGCTGACGTTCCTGAGCCGGGCGGAAAATTTCGCCCTTTGGGAGATAAAGCACTCATTAAAAGGCAAATATCTGCGGGATATACTTCCGAAGACCTCAAATATATTATTGGACCTATGTCCATGACGGGCTACGAAGCTCTTGGCTCTATGGGCTTGGATACGCCACTTGCGATACTTTCTGAGCAAAGCCAACATTTGTCAAGCTATTTCAAACAACTGTTTGCCCAAGTTACCAATCCGCCGATTGACCCGATTCGGGAACGATTGATTATGTCTTTGATTTCTTTTGTCGGTCCAAACAAAAATTTATTAAGCGAAACGCCAAGTCATTGCCACATGCTCGAGCTACAGCAGCCCGTTCTGAGCAATCAAGATTTGGAAAAAATACGCTACATAGACCACAAAGGTTTTCAGTCAAAGACTATCTATATGTATTTCAAAGCAGATGGCAAAGCTGGTTCACTTGAAAGAGGCTTAGAACGCATTTGCCAATATGCAGAACACGCTGTCGAGGACGGTTTTTCTATCATTATTTTATCTGACCGCAGTTTTGATAGTAGCCACGCTCAAGTGCCATCTTTATTGGCTATGGCGGCTGTTCATCATCATTTATTGCGCAAAGGAATGAGGGGAAGTGTCGGTATCATTGTCGAGTCTTGTGATGTATGGGAAACTCATCATTTTGCTACCCTAATTGGCTACGGAGCTTCGGGCGTAAATCCGTACTTGGCTTTCGAAACTATCTCGGATATGAAGCAAAAGAACTTGCTCGATACAGTGCTTTCTGAAGAAAAATTACACGAAAACTATACTAAAGCCGTTGGCAAAGAATTACTAAAAATATTTGCCAAAATGGGAATTTCTACCTTGCAATCTTACCAAGGTGCGCAAATATTTGAAGCCTTAGGCATTCATAAAGAAGTAATAGACCGCTATTTCACAGGTTCTATTTCACGCATTGGCGGAATGAAATTAGATGATATTGCCCAAGAAGTGCTGATTAGGCACCGCTTGGCTTTCCCAACAGAGCCTATGCCTAATCAACGCTTAGAAGTGGGAGGAATTTATCAATGGAAATTACGTGGAGAAGCACATATTTTTAACCCACAAACCATTCATTTACTCCAAGAATCCACAAAACGTGATGATTATCAGTTATTTAAAAAGTATTCTAAACTCATAGACGACCAAACCCAAAAGGCTTTGACGCTAAGGGGAATGTTAAAATTTAAACCAAGACAGCCTATTCCGATAGAGCAAGTCGAGCCTATTGAAAATATTTTCAAACGCTTTGCTACAGGTGCAATGTCTTTTGGCTCAATTTCTTGGGAAGCGCACACTACTTTGGCAATAGCTATGAACAGAATTGGGGGGAAAAGTAATTGTGGCGAAGGTGGCGAAGACGAAAGAAGGTTTAAAAAACTGCCAAATGGAGATTCAATGAACTCTTCCATTAAGCAAGTCGCATCTGGACGTTTCGGGGTAACAAGTTATTACCTTAGCAATGCAAACGAGTTACAAATTAAAATGGCACAAGGTGCAAAACCCGGTGAGGGCGGGCAGCTTCCCGGCTATAAAGTAGATGAGTGGATTGGGCGTACCCGACATTCTACGCCGGGTGTAGGACTAATTTCACCGCCTCCTCATCACGATATTTATTCTATAGAGGATTTGGCACAGCTAATTTTTGACCTAAAAAATGCCAATAAAGATGCCCGAATTAGTGTAAAATTAGTGTCAGAAGCTGGCGTAGGAACGGTGGCAACTGGTGTTTGTAAGGCACACGCAGATGTAGTGCTAATAGCAGGACATGACGGCGGAACAGGAGCATCACCTCTTAGTTCTATCCGACACGCAGGTTTGCCTTGGGAGTTAGGACTTGCAGAAACGCATCAAACGCTTGTCAAAAATAAATTGCGTAGCAGAATTGTAGTCCAAACTGACGGACAAATTAGAACAGGTAAGGATTTGGCAGTTGCAGCACTTTTAGGTGCTGAAGAATGGGGCGTAGCAACGGCGGCTTTGGTAACTTCTGGCTGTATTATGATGCGTAAATGCCATTTGAATACCTGCCCCGTAGGAGTTGCGACTCAAAATGAAGAGTTACGTGCTTTATTTACTGGAAAACCTGAATATGTAGTAAACTTATTCACTTTCTTAGCCACAGAATTGCGTGAAATTATGGCAGAACTTGGCTTTCATACAGTAGATGAGATGGTTGGGCAAAGCAATTGCTTGGAAATGCGCCAAGATATTAAACATTGGAAACACAAAAATTTGGATTTGTCTGCGGTGCTTTACCGCCCTCCAGTAACCTTAGAAGTTGGTTTATTTAACCAAGAAGTTCAAAATCATGAAATTGACCACGTTTTGGACAGAACACTCATTAAGGTAGCGCAATCGGCATTAGACTCAAAAGAAAAAGTAAAAGCGGAGTTTGAAATTCAAAATACTGACAGAGCAGTAGGCACAATGCTTTCCAATGAGATTTCCAAAAAATATGACGGAGAAGGACTGCCTCAAAATACGATTCATTTCAAATTTAGAGGCACAGCAGGGCAAAGTTTTGGGGCATTTGCAGCCAAAGGTTTAACCCTCGAATTGGAAGGAGATAGTAATGATTACTTCGGCAAAGGGCTATCAGGTGCGCAACTTATTCTTTATCCTGACCGCACCGCCAAGTTTGACCCTTCGGCAAATAGCATTGTTGGTAACGTAGCTTTTTACGGTGCAACTTCAGGCGAGGCATACATACGGGGAATGGCAGGCGAACGCTTTGCAGTTCGGAACTCTGGCGTAAAAACAGTGGTAGAAGGCATAGGCGACCACGGTTGCGAATATATGACGGGCGGTTTAGTCATTATTCTTGGCAATGTAGGGCGAAATTTCGCTGCCGGAATGAGTGGCGGTATTGCCTACATTTGGGACAAGGAAGGCGATTTTGATACCAAACTAAATCGAGAAATGGTGTCTTTGGAAGCAGTAGGCGAAGAGGATAAAAGCATTATAAGAATGTTTGTGGAAAACCATGCAAAATATACCCAATCCGCACTTGCCAAAGAAGTATTAAACAATTGGGAGAAAACCATGAGCCAGTTCTTGAAGGTAATGCCTAACGAATTTAGAAAAGCATTAGAAAGAAAAAACATCACTTTAACCGAACAAATACATAACAAGGAAATTGTGTATGGAGTTGTGAAAGAAGGTATGTTAAAATAAGAAGATATCCTGTCAGTAATTCATGTGTTATTGCATGAATTACTAAAATCTTAAAATAAAAAATTAACTATAATTTTGCAAAGCAATGGGAAAGCCAACAGGGTTTATGGAGTTTGAACGAGAAACTCCTACGAAAAGAAAAGTTGCCGAACGCTTACTTGACTACCAAGAAATAGAAGAAAATTTATCAGAGGAAAAAGCAAAAAAACAGGCAGCTCGCTGTATGAGTTGTGGCGTTCCGTTCTGTCATAGTGGCTGCCCTTTGGGAAATATTATTCCAGAATTTAATGACGCTGTTTATGACAATAATTGGGAATATGCTTATGAATTATTGACTTCTACCAATAACTTTCCAGAGTTTACGGGCAGAATTTGCCCCGCACCTTGCGAATCGTCATGTGTTTTAGGAATCAATAAGCCCGCAGTAACTATAGAGGCTATCGAAAGATTTATTATTGAAACGGCTTTTGAAAAAGGATATATAAAACCTAACCCGCCTAAGTACAGAACAGGCAAAAAAATAGCTGTAGTCGGTTCAGGTCCCGCAGGTTTGGCAGCCGCCGCACAGCTAAATAAAGCAGGGCATTGGGTAACAGTTTTCGAACGTGCAGATGCCATTGGTGGCTTATTGCGCTACGGAATTCCCGATTTTAAATTAGAGAAAAATGTCATAGACCGCCGTTTGGAAGTAATGCAACAAGAAGGCATTACCTTTAAAACCAATGCAAATGTGGGCGTAAATGTGCGCACTAAGTCCCTATTAGATGACTTTGATGCCGTAGTGCTTTGCGGAGGCTCTACCGTCCCTCGTGATTTGCCTATCAAAGGTCGCAACTTGAAAGGCGTTTACTTTGCGATGGAATTTTTGAGCCAGCAAAATAAGCGTGTGGCAGACCTTCCCGTAAAAGCTGACCACAGTGGAAAGACATATCAAAACGGAGAAATTTGGGCTACAGATAAAAATGTGTTGGTGATTGGCGGTGGCGATACGGGCTCGGACTGTGTAGGCACTTCAAATAGGCACAAAGCAAAATCTGTAACGCAAATAGAATTGATGCCTACGCCTCCGAAACAACGTGCAGAAAGTACGCCTTGGCCTCAGTGGCCTATGATGTTGCGAACTTCTACCTCTCACGAAGAAGGCTGCACTCGGCAGTGGGCTATCCAAACCAAAGAGTTTATAGGAGATGAGCAGGGCAATCTTACCGCATTAAAAATAGTGGAAATTGAGTGGAAAATTGAGAACGGAAGAATGAGTTCAGTAGAAATTCCAAACACAGAACGTGATATTCCTTGTGAATTAGCTCTTTTGGCAATGGGGTTTGTCAATCCACAATATAGCGGAATGTTGCAAGAATTGGGCGTAGAATTAGATGATAGAAATAACGTAAAGGCACGAAATTATCAAACCAACAATGCAAAAGTTTTCACTGCAGGCGATATGCGAAGAGGGCAATCGTTAGTAGTTTGGGCTATTTCCGAAGGGCGTGAGGCTGCCAGAGAAGTAGATTTATTTCTCATGGGGCATACAGAGTTAGAAGCCAAAGACGTTTCTATGCTCAATACTCAAAAGTTTGCTTTTTCATAATAATTTCAAGAAATTCCACTTCTCAAAAAGTGGAATTTCTATTTTCCTACATCAGCAACTGCTCTATATCCATTTGCGTTAGATGCTTCACGAAACTCTCCTCAGTATTGATGAGTTCGCCCGCCAATTTAGTTTTGCTTTGCTGCAATAATAAGATTTTTTCCTCTACCGTATTTTTGGTTATAAACTTGTAAATCATCACTTTGCTTTCCTGCCCAATGCGGTGCGCCCTATCTACAGCCTGCGCCTCTACAGCAGGATTCCACCAAGGGTCAAGCAAAAAAACATAGTCAGCAGCAGTCAAGTTTAAGCCCGTTCCGCCTGCCTTGAGAGAAATAAGGAAAACTGTAGTTTGTTTGTCTTTTTGGAATAACTCCACTTGAGCCTGCCTATCTTTAGTTGCTCCGTCTAAGTAAGCATATTTAATGTTCCGCTTGTCCAATTCTTGTCTTACTATAGTCAAATGCTTTACAAACTGACTAAAAATGAGGACTTTATGCTCTCCTGTCAAAGCATTTTCCAACTTATGCAAAACATCACGCAGTTTGCCTGAGTCACCCTCATATTCTTCATCAATCATTCTTGGGTGATTTGCCACCTGTCGAAGTTTTGTTAAGCCCTGTAAGACAATAATTTGCGATTGCGCCAAGCCTTGTTTTTCTATGAGTTCTAAAATCTGATTGCGATAATACGATTTGATTTCTTCATATTTTTTTTCTTGACTTTCACTCATTTCCGAGTAATGAATATGCTCCTCTTTATCGGGTAAGTCTTTGGCTACCTGCGATTTATGCCTTCTGAGTACAAAAGGTTTTATCATGGCTTGCAGTTTTTTAAGTTTGCCAATATCTTGGTTCTTTTCTATAGGCTGTAAAAATTCTTTTTGAAAGAAACTTTGAGTACCCAGTAGCCCACCGTTTACAAAAGATAGCTGCGACCACAAATCCATTGTACTATTCTCAATCGGTGTTCCCGTTAGCACCAAACGATGGTTTGATTTCAACTCTCTAACTAACTGAGAAATAGCAGATTCTGGATTTTTTATTGCTTGCGATTCGTCTAAAATGACATAATGAAAGTAAAATTGCTTAAGAATCTCAATATCCAAACGCACTATGCCGTAAGAAGTCAAAACTAAGTCATAATAACTAAAAGTAGCCGTATTTTTTGTGCGGTCTGTCTTATTATATATCAATATTTTCAATTGTGGGGCAAATTTTTTAGCCTCCATTTCCCAGTTATAAAGCAGGGAAGTCGGCATCACAAGTAGGGAAGTCGGTTGCGTTCTGCCCTCTTGCGCCGCAATTTCCTTTTGAGATTGTAGCATTGCCAGCGTCTGCACTGTTTTTCCCAAACCCATATCATCAGCCAAGCAACCGCCAAAGCGATATTGGTTCAAAAACATAAGCCAATTAAAGCCCGCTTTTTGGTAAGGGCGAAGTTCTCCCTTGAAGCCTTCGGGCAGAGGGCGGTCTTCTATTTCATCAAAATTACGCAGTTGCTCTAATTTCCTGCTCATCGCCACCTGCGCCAAACCGCCAGTCTGTAGGGCTTCTATGATGGAAAGATGATGCCTTTTAATAGTACATTTTTCTTCTTTTTCGTCTATAAAATATAGTAAATCAGCATATTGAGAAAACCATGATTCAGGGATAACCGCTATTTCTCCGTTAGGTAGCGTAAACTCAAACTTTCCACTCAACATCAATTTACGGATTTTCAAAAATGGGATTTCAAACTCCCCAAAAATCACTGTAGCATTGATATCAAACCAATCATAATTTTCTTTGATTTCCAAATTAATGTGTGATTTGCCAACAAAATAACGTTTTTGGTCTTTATTTCCTTGTTGTTGCTGTATGGTAAATCCTTCTTCGAGCAAAATGCTTTGATTTGTGCCAAGCCACTGAAAAGCAAGCATTTTTTCTAAAGTAGTTTTTCCATTTTTTAGTGGTAATCCTTTGGTTATCAAGCTAATTTGCAAGCCTTCTTCTTTCAATAAATTTCTTTTTACTCGATAAAAAATATAGGAGTCTTCCGTCTTTTCCAAAGCAACATTTACGGGACTAAAATCCTCTGCCTTAAACCGATAACCTCTGTACTCAAAGAGTAACTCAAAAGCTATTTTGCCAATATCTGCGCTACTTTCTTTATCGTCAGTTCCTCCAAAAAGCGAACCACCACTATTTTCAATCAATTCGTAAAAAAACAAAATTGGTTTCGCTTCAACTTCTATGGTCTTGATGTCAAAACCTTTCGCATAAACATCATAATTTTCTATCAGTGGCACTACAAATTTTTTGTAGTAATTTTCCTCCAATTTACGTGGAATAGCAATAAATTTTTTATTTAGAAATGGCTTAAGTTTATGTCCATCTACTTCTTTTTCAAAATGATAAAGATGCCCCTTGAGCAAAAGCCAAGCAGGTTCGTAGCAAATAAGAATTGCATTTTGGTACTGAAATTCTAACTTTTGGTTATTGTGTTTAAGCGTAGGAAAATAGTGCGTATCTTCCTCGTTTCTGCGAAAATGAAACAGCACACTTGCCTTTTCTTTTTCTATTAAAATCCGCCTTTTTGTCGGATTCCCATCATTTCCCATCTCAAAAAGAAGTTTTCCTTGCAGTTTTTCCAAAATAAGCGCACGCTTGCGTTCCAAACTTTGATAAATGGTATTTTGTAAAACTTTATCGCCAGTCTGTTCGTCATAGACTTTTAGAAAAAAGGCTTGCGGAAAGAGTTTTTTAGTCGAATATTGACGTGTAATCACATCTTGCTGAATAGAGTCCATCAGTTTAATAAGCTCAAAATCAGACTCATTTAAGCCGCTTGCAAACTCATGCGCATTGAGGTGCGAAATATTTTGGTACTTTAACGTCAAACGCCTACTTGCATCTAACTGCACCACAAAAGACTCAAATAAATACCCTAAAAATTGATGCTGAAAGAGCGCATAAACAATTTGGAAAGGCTCGTTTGGTGAAACTATCATGGCAAGTAAAATTTTTTGAAATTCAAATTTGGGAAATTGGAGTGGGAAATGCAAGTTTTTTCTTTTATTTGCACCACATTAAATAGGTAACTACAATAATGGATTCAATTAAAGAAACAAATTTCCGTTTTCCTGCAAGTACAGGTTTTTATAGGGGCAAAGTAAGAGACGTATATTATTTTGGGGATAAAATAGCCGTTGTTGCTACTGACCGCATCTCAGCATTTGATGTCGTATTGCCCAAAGCAATTCCCTACAAAGGGCAGGTTCTCAATCAGATAGCAGCGCATTTTTTGCAGGCAATGTCTGCCATTGTTCCGCATTGGTTGGAGTCTGTGCCTCACCCTAACGTTAGTATTGGCAAGAAGTGTGAACCTTTTGCCGTAGAAATGGTAGTACGTGGCTATTTGGCGGGGCATGCGTGGCGAGAGTATAAGGCTGGCAAGCGCACGGTTTGTGGCGAAACTTTGCCCGATGGACTCAAAGAAAATGACCGCCTCCCCTACCCTATTATTACCCCTACAACCAAAGCCTACGAAGGGCACGACCAAGATATTTCCGAGCAAGAAATTATCTATTTAGGAATTGTGGGAAGAGAAGATTACGCACTACTAAAAAAATATACGCTTGCTTTGTACGAAAAAGGAACGCAAATGGCAAAGGAAAGAGGCTTAATTTTAGTAGATACCAAATATGAATTTGGCAAATTAGGCAATGAAATATACCTCATTGACGAGGTACATACGCCCGATTCCTCTCGTTATTTTTATGCAGAAGGCTACCAAGAACGCCAAGCAAAAGGAGAAACTCAACGACAACTTTCCAAAGAATTTGTGCGTGAATGGCTGATAGCCAATGGTTTTCAGGGCAAAGAAGGGCAGAATGTTCCAGAAATGACCGATGAAAAAGTCGCCTCGATTACCGACCGCTACATCGAACTTTATGAGCACATCACAGGAAAAAAGTTTGAAAAAAGTAGCTATGAAAATAGATTGACCGATATAGAAAAAGCAATTCAAAACAATTTTTGAAATTTCTGACTCTATCTATCATTTATTTTTTTATATTTACAACTCGAAAGAAAGTAAGCCAAGTTTTTATCAATATCGAAATAATATGAAATATAGCATAGACAAACAAGAGAAATACAGTATTTTAGCCTTAGATGAGGAAAAATTAGATACATTGATTGCACCAAAATTGAAATCAGAGTTTGTAACTATTTTCCAGTCAGGGACGGCTAACTTGATTTTGGACATGAGCAAAGTTAAGTATGTAGATTCTTCGGGGCTAAGTGCTATTTTGGTAGCTAACCGCTTGGCAGGTGATGAAGATGGTTTTTTGGTGTTAGCAGGAATTACACCCCACGTAATGAAACTTATTACTATTTCTAAGTTGGATAATGTGCTAAATCTTTTGCCTACAGTCAAAGAAGCGGTAGATGCTATTTTTTTAAGCGAGGCAGAAAAGGAACTTAGCCAGCAAAATGGTAAAGAAGATAATTAATAACTTTTAGAAAATATTTATAATGCCCACTAAATTTAGTGGGTTTTTTTATACCATTATTAAACCATATCATTTTTTAAACGTCTAATTCTGCAAAAAACACCATGCAAAATTCAAGACGTAGCTTTCTTAAACAATCTTCACTCGCCACAGTAGGCAGTATGCTGATTCCCAGCTTTTTAAAATCTTTTGAACTGAGTGCCAATCCTTTCCAAGACGACAAAATTTTGGTAATTATCCAACTTTCAGGCGGCAATGATGGGCTAAATACTATTGTCCCCTATTACAACGATATTTATTATCAATCACGCCCTTCACTTGCTATTGCCAAAGATAAAGTCCTGAAAATCAATGATGAAATGGGCTTTAACCCCGCTATGCAAAAGTTTAGGGAACTTTATGACGAAGGTTTGGTAAGCATCGTCAATAGCGTAGGCTACCCCAATCCTGACCGTTCTCATTTTCGGTCTATGGATATTTGGCAAACGGGAAGCGCAGCAAATGAGTATTTGGGGACGGGCTGGCTGGGGCGTTATTTAGATTCGTCTTGCAAGGCAGAAATATGCCAACCCTACCAAGCCATCGAACTGGACGATACCCTAAGCTTGGCAATGAAGGGAGAAAGAGTAAAAGGTTTGGCACTGCAAAACCCACAAAAACTCTATCAAAGTACACACAATCCATTATTTGAGCAACTGAAAAAGGCAAAACCCACAGAAGATGCAAGTGAGAATGTAGCTTATTTATACAAAACTATTGCAGAAACAGCTTCCTCTGCCGACTACATTTACAATAAGTCCAAAGTACAAAAAAGCACCGCCAATTATCCGCAAAGTAGCCTTTCAAAAAGCATGAAAACCATTGCAGAATTGATTATTTCGGGGGTGCAAACACGAGTTTACTACGTTTCGCTGTCGGGATTTGATACACACGTTCGCCAAAGTCAGCAACAAGACAAACTCTTGGAAGACTACGCAGGAGCGGTCAATGCCTTCGTACAAGATTTGAAAAAGTACGATAAAATGAAAGACGTAATGGTGATGACTTTCTCCGAATTTGGTAGGCGTGTTGCCCAGAACGGCAGCAACGGCACCGACCACGGTACTGCCAACAACTTATTTATCATTAATGGCGACTTGAAAAAAGCAGGTTTTTACAACCAAGTTCCAAACCTCACAGACTTAGACGAAGGCGATTTGAAGTACCAAATTGACTTCAGAAATATTTATGCAACGCTACTAAAAAAATGGCTCAAGGCAGATGTAAATAGTATTTTGGGAAATCCCTTTGAAATGATTAATTTTGTGTAAATAATCATTTTAACTATGCCCAAAATAGATGTGTGTTTTTCGCCCAACTTATTGAATTTATATCATTTAGAAACCAAAATAGTTGTTATTGTGGATATTTTGCGAGCTACTTCCTGCATAGTTGCAGGCTTGGGCAGTCATGTAAAAAGCATTTTCCCCGTAGCTACTTTAGAGGAATGTAAAGCCTTAGAAAACGAGGGCTATATATGTGCAGGCGAGCGCAACGGACACAGAGTAGAAGGTTTTGCCTTAGGAAATTCCCCTTTCGAATACATGAACGAGGCAGTAAAAGGCAAGAAAATAGCCATGACAACCACCAACGGAACGCAAGCCTTAGTGATGTCCCAAAATGCAAAACAAATTTTGATTGGTGCGTTTTTAAATCTCTCTGCCTTAGCAAATTACCTCAAAGAACAGCCCGATGATGTGCTTATTGTTTGCGCAGGTTGGAAAGGAAAGTTTTGCATCGAAGACTCTCTTTTTGCGGGTGCTTTGGCAGAAAAACTACATGATAGTTTTGAATGTGCAGATGACAGCACCTTAGCTGCTATTACCTTATATAATTTCTCAAAAAACAATCTTTATGAATACCTCCTACAGTCCTCTCATTATAAGCGTCTTAGTTATTTGGAAGGCGGGAAAGATGTAGAGTTTTGTATCGAGATAGATAAATTTGCTGTAGTCCCTTACCTCAAAGGACGGGAGATTTTTGTGTAGTATGCTATAAAATATAAAAGAATCTATTTGACTGATTTTTCCATTTTCATGTTTGGTATGGTGAATATAAAGCAATGATAGATATTCAAACACTTAAAGTTATAAAAGGAGAACTACCAAGTAAAGCACTAAAAAAAGTGGTTGAATGGGCAGAAAGCAGCCAAACGGACTTATTAGAAAATTTCTATGAACTAAACCCACATCTAAAAAAATGATACCAAGAATTGTTAAAATACTAAAAGTAGAGGCATTTAAAGTGCTTGTAACATGGGACAACGGAGAGTTGAGAGTCATTGATTTTGCAAAAAATTTTGATACTTGGAAAAAAGAAAACAACAAAATTTTATTTCCTTTGATGAACGAGGATATTTTTAAGGAAGTAAGCATCAGCGAATGTGGTACGCTACAATGGGAGAATGTGCCTATTAAATTTGTTTGGAAAGGACAAGAAAGAACCGCACCTCTCGACCTTGACCCTGTAGTGCTTTACGAACAAAGCAAAGAACTTACACATTATAGATTAGTGGAAGTTGGGAGCATCTAAATCAAAAGCTTTCAGCCCTTAGCTTGTAGAATTTTTTAAATAATTTGATAGATTTGCCTTTTAGACATAAAACAGCTATCTTAGTATCAAAAACAAAAGACTCCAAACTTGAAAAGCATATCTAAATCCTCGTTTGGTGTCCCCACCAAACGAAATATTGCTAATCCTTTTTCTACGCCTTGTTTACATTTTTGAAAAGAAATTTGTTATTTTTGAGGAAAAAGAAACTAATATGAAAACTTACGCAGAACAAGTTTATACGCAATTACAGAGCCTGCCTGAAACTTTGCAGTTAGAAGTGCTGGATTTTATTAGCTTTTTGCATTGGAAAACAGAGAAAAAGCAAGATAAAACAACTCTTCAAGAGGAACTTAGCGAAGATGATAGACTTGGCTTGGCAATGGAACAAGCTAAAAGTGAACCCGTTTATAGCAGGGAAGAAGCCTTAAAAATGTTAGAAGAAAATGATTAATGTAGGTTATAATAAGAAGTTTATCAAGGATTTGAAAGACCTTAAAAGTACACCCTATTATAATGAAATTGTAACATTTTGCTACGAAACAATACCTAATTGTGAAACGATAGAAGCTATTTTGAAACTAAGCAATATTAAAATAAAGTCATCACTTATAATTCCCAATCAAAAACAAATGACTCCAAACTTCAAAAACATATCCTTCGAAGATATAAGACAACACATTGCTAATGAAAATATTAGCGAAGTTACTAACAAAGAAACTTGGAAAACTGCCGAAAAAATTGAAGTGCCTTCCTTTTTTATAGAAAAAGATACAGAAAACTTTGAGCATCTCCAATTTACAGCAGGAATACCTCCCTATCTAAGAGGTCCTTATGCAACTATGTACGTGCAACGCCCTTGGACTATTAGGCAGTACGCAGGCTTTTCCACAGCAGAAGATTCTAATGCTTTCTATCGTAGAAACTTAGCCGCAGGGCAGATGGGACTTTCCGTAGCTTTTGACTTGGCTACTCACAGAGGTTACGATTCAGACCACCCAAGAGTAGCAGGAGATGTCGGCAAAGCTGGAGTAGCCATTGATTCTATCTTGGATATGAAAATCCTTTTCGACCAAATTCCATTAGATAAAATGTCAGTTTCTATGACTATGAATGGCGCAGTTTTGCCTATCATGGCATTCTATATTGTTGCCGCAGAGGAGCAAGGAGTAAAACTTGAACTATTAAACGGTACTATTCAAAATGATATTCTCAAAGAGTTCATGGTGCGCAATACTTACATATACCCGCCAGAGCCAAGTATGAGAATAGTAGCAGATATTTTTGCTTATACTGCTGAAAAAATGCCAAAATTCAATTCCATTAGCATCAGCGGATACCACATGAACGAAGCTGGAGCTACTGCTGAAATAGAATTAGCTTACACGCTTGCCGATGGTTTGGAATATTTAAGAACAGGTATTAACATCGGATTAGATATTGATGACTTTGCACCAAGACTTTCTTTCTTTTGGGGAATCGGCATGAATCATTTCATGGAAATTGCTAAAATGAGAGCAGGAAGAGTACTTTGGGCTAAAATTGTAAATCAATTTAACCCAAAAAATCCTAAATCAATGGCACTAAGAACTCACTGCCAAACATCAGGATGGAGTCTTACAGAGCAAGATCCTTTCAATAATGTGAGCAGAACTTGCATAGAAGCAATGGCAGCCATATTAGGAGGTACGCAGTCTTTACACACCAATTCCCTTGATGAAGCCATTGCCTTGCCTACTGACTTTTCAGCCCGAATCGCCAGAAATACACAACTTTTTATCCAAAAACAAACCAATGTTACCAAAGCAATAGACCCTTGGGGAGGCTCGTACTATGTAGAATATTTAACGAATGCCTTAATAGAAAAAGCATGGAAACTAATACAAGAAGTCGAAGAACTTGGAGGTATGACCAAAGCAATAGAAACTGGTTTGCCAAAAATGAGGATAGAAGAAGCAGCAGCACGAAAGCAAGCACGAATAGATGCGGCTAAAGATGTAATAGTAGGAGTAAACAAGTTTCAAACCACAGAAAAAACAAAGATAGATTTACTTGACGTTGATAATACTTCGGTAAGAAACTCACAAATAGCTCGTTTAGAACTTCTTAAAAAAGAAAGAAATAATGAAGAAGTTGCTAAATCGTTAGATGAAATTACTAAATGTGCAGCTTCTGGACAAGGAAATTTACTTGATTTAGCTGTAAAAGCAGCAAGAGTAAGAGCAACTTTGGGTGAAATATCAACAGCCTTAGAAAAAGTTTTTGGAAGGCACAAAGCAGTTATCAAATCAATCTCAGGAGTCTATATGAATGAAGTAGCAGACAACGCAGAGTTTAAAAAAGCAAAAGAACTTTCTGACAAATTTGCTGAAATGGAAGGAAGAAGACCTCGAATTTTAATCGCTAAAATGGGACAAGATGGGCATGACAGAGGCGCAAAAGTAATTGCTACCAGCTTTGCAGACTTAGGCTTTGACGTAGATATTGGTTCGCTTTTCCAAACACCGCAAGAAGTAGCTTACCAAGCAGCAGAAAATGACGTGCATATTGTCGGAGCTTCAAGCCTTGCAGCAGGGCATAAAACGTTAATACCCGCACTTATAGAGGAACTAAAAAAGATAGGTAGAGAAGATATTATGGTCATTGTCGGAGGCGTAATTCCTCCTCAAGATTACGATTTTCTTTACAAAGCAGGTGTAGCAGGTATCTTTGGGCCTGGGACAGTCATTGCAGTAGCAGCACAAGAAATTTTGGAAAAACTAATTCAAAAAGTTTAAGCAAAAATTAATAACTTTTTGTCAGCGATATATCTATTGTTAGGTACATCGCTGACAAAAAAAATCTTTTATAAAAAATGATTTTAATAATATAATTACTCCTCACAATTTTATACCAATCACAGATATATCATCTCTTTGCTCTTCTTTTCCTTGATGTTTTTTTAGAATAGAAAGAATTTCTTGTTCTTGTTCTTTGATAGAAAGATAACATAATTTATTTAAAAGCAATTTAAAATTATTACTTCCAAACTTATCTCTATCAGCATTGTTTTGGTCAATGTAACCATCTGTAATAAAATAAATAAAAGAACCTTCTTTGAGTATAACTTCTTGGTTTGTAAAAGTTCTCTCTTTACTAATATTCCCACCAATAGAATATCTTTCACTTTTAAAAGCCTTCACCTGATTATCTTGAACATAAAAAGCCAAACCTTTTGCACCTGCAAAAGTAACTTTACATTCTTTTTTAATACTATCTTTTTCAAAATAGCAAATACTTATATCCATACCATCACTATTTTTACTATTGTATTGCTTTAGTAAATTTTTGATACCAGAATGTAAATTTTGAAGAATAAAAGCAGGATTTTTTATCTTCTTAATTTCTACTATTTCATGCAAAAGTGTATGAACTATCATAGTCATAAACGCACCGGGGACACCATGACCAGTACAATCAACTACTGTTAAAATAGATTTATAGGTTATATATTCAGGGTTAATACTTTGTAATAATGCTTGGTTTTCTTTTTTCCATTTATTATCCCAACCTAATTCTACAAACCAATAAAAATCACCAGAAACAACATCTTTTGGAAGATAAATAGCAAAATGTTCTTGAAAAAAGTCATCAAGTTTATGTTTTTCTGGCAAAATAAGATTTTGAATATGTTGTGCATATCTTATACTTGTATTGAGGCGATAAGATGTGTTTTTTAACTCTTCATTTTGCATTTCTATCAATTCTTTTTGCTTAAAAATTTCCGAGTTTATTTGCCTAAATTCCCTTTCTTGGCTATGAAGTTCTTCATTTTGTTCTAAAATTTCACGATTAGCTTTTTGAAGTTCTACTGTTCTTTCTTTTACTTTTTCTTCAAGAATTGCATTTTGTTCATTGATAAGATAAATATTATTTTTTGCCAGCTCCAAATTCTTTTCTACTAAAGCAAGATTTTCTTTTTGTGCATTTAGCTTACTTTCTTTATAAAAGTTTATTTTATTAGCCAGAGCAAAAGACAATAAAAGCATTTCTAAAGCAGTGCCTATTCTATAAGCATTATTTGTAAATTCATTAGCAGGCAAAAATTGATTAGCTTTAAGTATATCTATTACACCCCCTAAGATAATTCCTGTCCATGCTAATAAAAAAAATAGAGCAGGTTTAAATCCTTTTTTATAAATATAATATGGAATACTAACTCCTAAGCAAGCAATTATTAAAAGAATAAATTGACTGCTTACAAAAGTAAGTTTATTATAACCTATTATATTTAAAACAATTAGCAGAAATAATAAAACAATAAGACTAATAGCTACATAGTAAGAAAAATTAAAATAATATTTAATATGTAAAAATTTCATTGCAAAAATAATATTTGCAATAATAGTTAAGCAAGTAATAGTAATATAATTAATAAAAATATTAACAAAAATATTGTCAGGATAAAAAAATTGATACAAATAACTTTGATTTACTAAATAAGATATTCCAACGCAAAAGCAACTAAAGACATACAGTAAGTAATCAATATCTTTGGTGGTACTATAGATAAATAAATTATAGCAAATCATTAGTAATATAAAGCCAAAATAGATGCCTTGAATAAACTTATTATTAATAGTTTGTTCTAAAATAATATCTTTTGAACTTATACTTGCAAAAATTTCTACAGGAAGCCTACTATTTGTTTTTATGTATATATCATAAATAGCATCTTGGCTAAGAGGAAGGTTAAAAATATAAGCGTTAGTATTTATATCTCTATCTTTAAAGGGAATAAGCAAACCAGCTTGTTTGTAATAAACTACTTTTTTATCTTGTACTATATAGAGTTGGATTGTATCTAACAATGTATTTTCTATTTTTAAAGCTATTGGCTCTTTTTGCTGGTTAAAAATACTAAATTTAATCCAAAAGGAAGATTCAGAAAAATTAAAAGAAATTGTTTTTTTATTATTTTGTTTAAAACTACTTTGTAGTTTATCTTTTAGAATATCTTGAACACCCAAGTTGTTATTTTTATCTTCTAAAAAAACAACTTGTTTAGAAATTTTTATAATTTCTTTGTCATTTTTAATAACTATTAAATTTTGAGCAATAACAAAATTGCTTAATAAAATAAATAGTAAGCCAAAATAAATAGTAAGTTTATTCATTTTTTTGTTAGTTTATTGTTTTTAGTCAGATGCTTATTAAATAGAAGTAAAAGTTAAATATATAAGGTAAGATAGATACTTTAAAAAGCACCTAACTTACCTTATTTGAATAACTATTTTACAGTTACTACTTTTCTTTTGCCTTGCCCGTCAAAGCGTTTACTCAAATCATCATAAATAGCAGCAGCATTAGGCACATTGTTTTTTGCAGCTTGCTTTACAGAGTTATAATAAATAAGTGCAGCAGTATAAGCTTCACTTCCTGCAAGCATTTCTGTATCGTCAATACCTTGTTCTAACTGCGTAATAGGATTAAGCATTGTAACTAAGTTTTTTACTGCAATAGTATCTTTCTCAAACTCTGATACGTTCATATATGCAGGAACAAATTCAGGATTACTTTTTACATAATCTAAAGTTTTTTCTACAAAAGAAACAGTTTTATCTCCCATTTTGAGTAGTTGTCTTCTTTCGTCAGCAGAAAGAGCTATCAAATAGGGTTTTAATATTTCTTGAATTTTGTTCAAATATTCCAATACTTGTTTTACATCTGATTCAGGAATTTGAATGGAGATGATGTTTTCAGTTCCAGTTGCCATGCGAATAAATTGTTTAATATAAAAATAAAAAAATAGTAATAAAATTTTTTAAAATAAAATGTATGTATCAAAATTTAAAATAAAATTAGCAAAAAAGAATAACTATATAGGAAAATATACTTTAAAAATAGTTCCTACATTTAACTGGCTTTCTATTTCTATCTTCCCTTTCAAAGATTCTATTTGCGTTTTCACCAAAAAGAGTCCCATGCCTTTTCCCTCCACATGGTCGTGCATTCTTTGGTATAAACCAAATATCTTATAAGTATCTGTGTTTTTCAAATCAATACCAAGTCCATTATCTTGAACAGAAAGACATATAAAATCATCAACTAATTCAGCTTTAATAATAATTACTGGGCTTCGTTTAGTAGATTTATATTTAATAGCATTAGAAACAAGGTTATGAATAATACTATGAACATAACTTTTAATAGTATAGAGTTTATTATATGTAACAAATTCTACATCTATAATTGCGTTTGTCTTTTCTATTTCATCATGTAATAAGATTTTTTCTGATGCAATAACATTAAGAATATCTATTTCTTCTTTTGTTTTATCTAAGTCATTTCTAATACTAATAATTTGAGTAAGGTCTTTAATAATTATATCTAAATCAACAGTCGTTTGTTTTAGATGACCAATAATTTTTTTATTAAATTCATCATCATAATATCTTTCATTAAAGATATTTATAAGTCCAAGAATACGAGCTACTGGCGCACGCAAATTATGAGAAATAATAAAAGAAAATTGAGATAAATCTTGATTCTGTTTAGTTAAGTTATCTAATGCGTTACTTAATTCCTGAGTGCGTTCAATTACAATCTCTTCCAAGCAATCTTTTAGGGCTTCTATTTCCTTTTTTTGCCTATAAAGTTTTTCATTTTGCACAATCATTTTCACCTGTTTTTGAGCAAGTTCTGCGTTTTGCTCTTTAATAAAAGCATCACTTTCTTCCAACTTTTGATAAGACTCTTTCAGTGTTTCATGTATTTTAACTAACTCCTTTTTTTGCTGGAATAACTTTTCATTTTGTGTAATCATTTTTACTTGCTTTTGGGCAAGTTCTGCGTTTTGCTCTTTGATTAGTATATCACTTTTTTCTAATTTATCATAAGAATCTTTAAGTGTTTCATTTATTTTTACCAGCTCTTCTTTTTGCAAATTTAGTTCTTCATTTTGCGCTTCTATTTCTTGATTTTTTTCTTCTAAATTTTCATTACTATTTTTAAGTTTTATTTGTTGAAAATTTAGTTCTTCGTTTTGTATTTCTATTTCTTGATTTTTTTCTTCAAATTCATTTGTTCTTTCTCTGACCTGCCTTTCTAAATCTTCATTCTTTTCTCTTACCAAATTAATATTCCTTTTTTGTATTTTGCTATTCTCTTTTTTAAGAATATTTATACGATTGGCAAGAGCCAAAGAAGAAAGTATAGTTTCCAAAGCTATTCCTGTTGGGGTAATGTACTTAGTATAACCATGAAAATCAATAATATTCATATAAGCCAACAAAGAATAAATAGTTAGTACTATAAAAATTCCCCAGCTTAATAAATAATATTTAGCCGCTTCATAGCCACGATAATATATAAACATAGCTATCATCAAAGATATTATGTAATTAAAAGTAGAAAAACCAAGTATAACCTTAAAAGCAAACCCACCATAACCCAAAAAAACAAGAAGAGTAAGTGCACAAAAAATATACATAAATATTTTTAATACAACATAAAGGAAGTAGCTATATTGTTTTACTTTCAGAAAATGAATTGTAAAAAGAACAATTAAAGGCAGAGATAGAAAAAAAGAAAGATAAGTATATTGACTAATAAAATCTCTATGTTCAGCAAAAAACAGACTTAAGTACCCACGGGTATTAAAAATATTAAGTCCTATCAGAAAAGTATAAAGTACATAGTACAAATAAGTAATATCTCGCACAGAAATATATACAAATAAATTATAAAAAACAGCTAAAATAATAACACCAAAATAAATAAGTTCTAACATATACCTATCAAGCAATAATGGTATTATATTATCTTTAGCTATCAATTTGACGGGAATATGCAAAAAATGAGAAGAACTAACCCTTAAATATACTGTCTGAACGTTTGAACTTTTTTGGATAGGAAGTTCTATGATGCTATGCGTTGAAGGAATACTTTCTGTTTCTATTGGTAAATTTTTGCCTGTAAGTTTATATTGATAAATATTATTTTTATCTGGATAATAAACAAATAAACTATCAAGATAAGGATTATCTATTTGGAGGTAATATTGTTTATTGGACTGGACAAGTAGTTTTATTTTTAGCCAAAATGCAGAAGTTGTAGCACCAAAATTTAATATTTCTCTTGGAAATGATTTAAAGTTTTGTTGAAAATTAGCCGTTTTTATTTGTTCTATGTTTAATACTTTATTTTTATCTTCATAAAATTGTATATTTTTGTTTAAAAAAATAACATTTTGATTACTATCAATAACAACAGTATTACTTTGGGCAATAAGAATATTGCTTATAAAAATAAAAAGTAAGCTAAGTAATATCCTCATTTCTTTTTTAGGTTAATCTAAAATCAAATTAGTTTTACAAAAAATGCTATCAAAGATGTCATTTCTTAAAAAGATTACATTTTTTTATAATTTAATGCCAACTACCGAAATATCATCTCTTTGCTCCTCATCTTGCTGATGTTCTTTTAAGCTAAAAAGAATAGCTTTTTGCTGTTCTTCAATAGGCAATGGATAAATAAGATTAAGTAATTGCTTGAATTTGAAAGAGCCAAATCTTTCTCTATTAACATTGTTTTGGTCTATGTAGCCATCAGAAGTAAAATAAATAATTTCTCCTTCTTTGAGTGTAAATGTTTGATTAATAAACTCTCTTTTTCTTTCTGTAAAGCCTCCCACTGTTATTTTATCACCATTAAGTTGATGAATTAATTTATCTTTTACATAAAAAATACTGCTTTTAGCTCCTGCAAAAGTAACTTTATATTCTTTTTGGCTTATGTCTTTTTCAAAAAGACAAACCGCAATGTCCATACCATCACTATTTTTGCTTTCTTCTTGCTTAAGAACGTTTCTAACTCCTTGATGAAGTATTGAAAGTATTTCTGCTGGACTATTAATATTTTTTGTCTTAATAATTTCATGAAGTAGTGTATTTCCTATCATGCTCATAAATGCTCCCGGAACACCATGACCAGTGCAATCTGCTAATACAAAAATAGCTTTATTATCATTTAATAATGTAAACCAATAAAAATCACCAGAAACTATATCTTTTGGCAAAAAAATGGCAAAATGTTTACTAAAAAAGCTATCTAATTTTGCTTTTTTAGGAAGAATAAGTTGCTGAATCTGATTGGCATATTGAATACTTTTATTAAGCCTATCCGAAGTAGTTTTAAGCTGTTTGAAAGTAGCTTCTAAGGCTTCATTGGTGCTAAATAGTTCTTCTTGCTGCTGATAAAGTTCTTCATTTTGACTAAGCATTTCTTGCTTTTGCATTTCTACTATTTTTAAAGTATTATTTAGCTCTTTATTTTGGCTTTCTGTACTCTCATTTTTTTCTTTCAGCGCAACATTTGCTTTTACTTTAAATTTATTTTTTTGATACAGTATAGCTGCCAAAATAAGTAATAATACAATAAATACAATAAAGAAAACAATATAAAGCAAACGAGTATAAGCATTTTGTTTTTGAAGATTTTTTTCAGTTTCCAATAAAAGTATTTCTTTTTGCTTCTGATTTATTTCATAATTAAACTGAATATCCTTCATTTTTTTTATTACTTCCTCATTATTCAAACTATCTTGGAAAGATACAAATAATTGATAATAAGTAAACGCATTATAATAATCTTTTAGTTTTGTATATATATTAGTAATTGTTTTAAGACTTAATTTAATCTCATTCTTGGCATTAATTTCTTTTGCAACTGCCAAAGATTTTTTTGCATATTCCAAAGACTGTTTAAAGTCTTTAGTTTGTAAATAAATATTTGCAATATTGTTTAATTCTCGTGTTATATGGAGTTTATCGTTAAATTTTTTACTTATTTTTATCGCTTTAAAATAGCTTTCAAGTGCTTCAGCATACTTTTTTTGTTTGGCATAAACCTCACCTATATTATTTAATCTTAGGGCAATTCTTGATTCATTATTTATTTCCTCACATATTTTCATGCTTTTAAAAAAATATGCCAGTGCTTCTTCATAGTTATTTTTTTCTGTATAAATTTCTCCTAAGTTATTCAAATTAACTGCTACGCCTTCTTTATTTTCTATTTTTTCATTTATCAGCATTGATTTGTTATAATATTTTACAGCTTCGTCATAATTATTTTGTAATCTATATACCTCTCCAATATTATTTAAGTTAGTAGATATATCTTTTTGATTCTGAATTTTTTCATTTATTTTTAACCCTTCAAACAAGTAAGTTATTGCCTGTAAATAGTTGCCTTTACTTACTTCTACCATTCCCAAAATATTCAAATTAATAGCAATACCTCTTTCATAATTAATTTTTTTGGAAAGTTCTAAGCCTTTATTTCCCAAAAAAATAGTTGAATCTGGGAGAGCCTGACGGTATTGTTTTGCTATTTCAGATAATATCAATAGCTGGGTAGTATCGTTATTTGCTTGTTTATAAATAATATTCAGGCTGTCCAATATTTTTTTATTCTGTGCATCAATTGTACACACAAAGTAAAAAAAGAAAATAAAAAAGAAAATACTTTGCCTCATATCTTTTAAATTTTAAAATAAACTGGTTTTATTAAAGAATATATTTATTTCTAATTTTATCTTACTTATTTATTATCAAATCTTTTTGTTAATTATTTTTGTTTATTATTTTTTCAATTATTTTTTTTAAACAGGAAAATATGCTTTAAAAGTAGTCCCTACGTCCAACTTACTATCAATGCTTACTGTCCCGTTCAAAAATTCTATTTGTGTTTTTACCAAATAAAGTCCCAATCCTTTTCCTTCAACATGGTCGTGCATTCTTTGGTATAAACCAAATATCTTATAAGTATCTGTATTTGTCAAATCTATTCCTATTCCATTATCTTGGATAGATAGACATATAAAATTATTAGCCAATTCAGTTTTAATATTAACTATTAAAGCTCTTTTGTCAGATTTATACTTTATTGTATTAGAAATAAAGTTAAAAAGAATACTTTGTATATAACTTTTAATAGAGTTTAAGTGTTCTTCTTGAAAAGTATATTGAATTTTAATATCATTTTCTTTTATTTGAGTAGTAAAATAGCTTAAAACAGTATTTAATTCATCTTTAAAACTAACCTGTTCTTTGATAGAAGTAAGATTTTTACGTATGGAAATAATTTGTGTTAAATCTTTGATAACTTCATCTAAGCTTTGAGTAGCTTTTTTCAAATAATCAAACACTTCTTGGTTATCTAAACTAACAAGTTCTTTTTTATTAAAAATACTTACTAAACCCAGAATACGTGCTACGGGAGCACGAAGATTATGAGAAATAATATAAGAAAACTGTTCTAAATCTTGGTTTTGTTTGGACAAATTTTCAATAGTAGATTTAAGTTCAATAGTGCGGTCGGAAACTATTTTTTCTAAATTTCCATTCAAAAGTTGTATTTCTTCATTTTGTTGGCTTAGTTCTTCATTAATGGCTTGCAAACTTTCCTTCTGTTCTTTAATTATTTTATTTTGAAGTGTTGCTATATTATTTGCATTTTGAATTTTTTGGTAGCTTTTATAAAAAATATAGCCCAGAAAAGCAGTTAAGATAAATCCTATTATAAAGATATTTCTTATAATATGTTGTTCTTTTATCTTTTTTTGATTTAGTTGTATAATAATATTTTGTTTTTCTATTTCTGCTTGTTTTTCTTTAATTTCATAATTAGCCTGTAAGTTTGCAATGGCATTTATTTTATCTTTGGTATAAATGCTGTCTTTTAATATTATCATTTGTTCATGATAATATAGAGCATTTTTCAAATCTTTTTTTTCTTTGTATATCAGATACATTGTTTCATAAATTTGCTGCGTTTCTCCTTTAGAATTGATTAAAAAACTATACTTTATAGCATATTTATTATAAATAATAGCACTATCTATTTGTTTTAAACCATAATGTGCTTTAGCAATTTCTTTGAAAGTCATAGTAATAGACATTTTATCTTCTACTTTTTTATCTATTTGTAGGCATTGATATAAATAAAACAAAGCTCTTTTATATTCTTTTTTCATATAGTAAGTTTTCCCAAGATAAAAAAGATAATCACTTTCTCTATTTTTCTTTTTTGATTGCTTGGCAAGAACTATTGCTTGATTAAAAAAACTTATTGCTTCTGTGTAGTCTTCTTGCGCAAGGTGGAATCTCCCCATTTGATTAAAAGAAATAATTATTGTATCATTATCTTTTGATAACTGTGCATTCTTCAGACTTTCCAAATAATATTTTAATGCTTTTTTATATTCCTTTTGGGCAAAATAGATATTTCCAATAATACCTAAGCTACTTGCAATTACTACTAAGTTATTAATTTTTTGAGCTTCTTTTAGTGATTTTAATGCGTAGCTAAGTGCAGAACGATAATCGCTTTTTATAATAGATATATAGCTTATATTTCTAAAAGATAAAGCTATTCCATAAGAGTATTTTATTTTTTGAGAAAACTCTAAACTTGTTTTTCCATATTCTTCAGCTTTTTTAATATCATAACTGAGATACTCAAAAACTAAATCAGCAAGTATATTTGCTTTAACAGTATCTATTTTGGCATAAGAAAGTTTTGATAAAAGACTATCAATTATACTTTCTTTTTGTCCAAAGCATTGAAAAATATGAATCGTAAATAATATGAATAAAAGTGTTAATTTTTTATACATTATTTTTATTTATTTAGTATTATTATTTTTTATTCAGTTATAAATTTTTCAGATAAAATTATTCTTATTTAAGAAAATATACTTTAAAAGTAGTCCCAACATCTAACTCGCTTTCTATTTCTATTCTTCCGCCAAGAGATTCTATTTGTGTTTTTACCAAAAAGAGTCCCATTCCTTTTCCTTCTACATGGTCGTGCATTCTTTGGTATAGTCCAAATATTTTGTAAGTATCTATATTTTCCAAATCAATTCCGAGTCCATTATCTTGGACAGAAAGACATATAAAATCATCAACCGTTTCAACTTTAATAACAATTATTGGGGTTCTTTTGTTAGATTTATATTTTATAGCATTAGAAATAAGGTTATGCAAAATGCTTTGAACGTAACTTTTAATAGAAAAGAAATCACTTTTATTAAAAAGCTCTATTTGAATAACAGCTTTTGCTTTTTCTATTTCATCTTGCAACAAAAATTTTTCTAATGTAATAACTTCTATAATATCTATTTTTTCTTTTATTTTATTCAAATCATTTCTGATACTAATGATTTTAGTAAGGTCTTTGATAACCACGTCTAAATCAATAGTAGTTTGTTTTAAATGATTAATAATTTCTTTATTGAAGTCATCATTATAATCTTTTTCATTAAAAATATTCATTAACCCAAGAATTCTGGCAGTTGGCGCACGAAGATTATGAGAAATAATAAAAGAGAACTGAGACAAATCTTGATTTTGCTTAGTCAGGTTATCCAATGTAGATTTAAGCTCATTAGTTCGTTGGTTTACAATGTTTTCAAGACTATTTTTTAAGACTACAATGTGTGTTTTTTGTCTATTTAGTTCTTCATTTTGTGCTTCTATTTCTTGATTTTTCCCTTCTAAATTTTCATTTATTATTTTTAGTTCTTCTTTTTGCTGATGTAGTTCTTGGTTTTGAATTTCTATTTCTTGATTTTTTTCTTCTAAATCTATTGTGCGTTTTTTTACTTTCTTTTTTAACATTTTCTTTTGCTTTTTTATCAAATTAAGATTTTCTTGCTGGGCTCTTCGGCTTTCTTTTTTAAAAATATTAATTCTATTTGCAAGAGCCAAAGAGCAAATAATGGTTTCTATTGCTACCGCAGTAAAAGTCAGATACTCTGTAAAGCTATAAATAGGCAAAAAATCACTAAATGATAATATAGAAATAGTAGTCATTAAGGTAAACATTCCCCAACTTAACAAATAATAAATAGCTGGCTTATATCCTTTATAATAAATAACAATTCCAACAAATATATGTAAGAAACGATTAAAAAATAAAAGTATAATTCCACCAACAAATATATATTTGTTATAACCAAATATAGTTGCAAGTATTTGTAAGCTAAGTATTAATAAAACTATTTGTAAAGTACGGTAAAGCAGTAGGCTATGCTGTTTTACTTTTAAAAAACTAATAGTAAATAGGGTAACAAATGGCGAATAAAGTAAGCCAATAACATAATTATTTTTAAGAATAAACTGACTATATTCAGGAAATATTAAAGCAAAATAACCTCTGGCAATAAAAGTGCTTATTCCTATTAAGAAAGTGTAAATAACATAATATAAATAAGATACGTCTTTGACCGATAAATAGATAAATAGGTTATAAAGTACAGCAAAAATTATAATTCCGAAGTATATAAATTCAATCATATACTTTTTTATTAAAAAATCTATGATTATTTCATGAGCTATAATATTGCTTTTTACATATAAATACCTAAGTGAAGTAAGTCTTACATAAAAAGTTTGAGTTTGGTTAAGATGATAGTTAGGAATTTCTATTACACAGTGAGTTAGTGGTATATTTTCTACTCTTAGAGGGAAATTTTTTCCAGTTTTTTTGTACTGATAATTATCATTTTTATCTTTAAAATAAAAAAACACGCTATCTAAAGAAACATGGTCTATAAATAAGTAATATTTCTTATTTGTTTGAATATTAGCTTTAATTTTTAGCCAAAGAGCTGAACTTGATGCACCAAGATTTAAAATTTCAGAGGGAAATTCTTTAAAATTTTGTTGAAAATCTATTGCTTTTATCTGCTCTATATTCAAATTTCTATTTTTATCTTCATAAAACTGTATATTTTTTTCAAAATCAATAATATTTTTTGTACCATCAATACTAATTATCTGCTGGGCATTAGTATCAAGATACATAACAAGAATAACTATTAAAAGAAACACTTTACTCATTTATAAAAAAATTATATATCTTTGCACTGTAATTACATTTTGTTTACTTATAATTATTTCTTTAAAGGGTAAATGAATAAATTTTAATATAAAAATAGTTTTATTTTATTAAAGTTATCTATTTATTTATTTAAAAAGACTAATTAGTTTATTTTTTAGGCTTAAAAGTTATATTATTTCTACAAGTTAGTTATTCTAAAAAACAAACATTTTATCATTAAAACATATTTATTTAAGAAAATATGCTTTAAAAGTAGTTCCAACACCTAACTTGCTTTCTATTTCTATTTTTCCACCGAGAGATTCTATTTGAGTTTTCACTAAAAAGAGTCCCATTCCTTTTCCTTCTACGTGGTCGTGCATTCTTTGGTATAAACCGAAAATCTTATAAGCATCTGTGTTTTCTAAATCAATACCAAGTCCATTATCTTGGACAGAAAGGCATATAAAATTATCAACTACCTCTGTTCTGATATTAATAATTGGATTTCTTTCTTCTGCTTTATACTTAATAGCGTTAGAAATAAGGTTGTGTAAGATACTTTGAAAATAACTTTTAATAAAAAAAAGTTTGTTTTCATTAACGAGTTCCGTATTAATAATAGTTTTTGTTTTTTCTATTTCGGTTTGCAATAAAATTTTTTCCAAAGTAATAACTTCTATAATATTTATTTCTTCTTTTGTTTTATTCAAATCATTTCGGATACTAATAATTTTAGTAAGGTCTTTGATGACCGTATCTAAGTCTATGGTTGCTTGTTTTAAATGCCCAACAATTTCTTTATTAAAACCATCATTATAGTCATTTGTATTAAAAATATTTACTAATCCAAGGATTCTTGCTACTGGGGCACGCAAATTATGAGAAATAATAAAAGAAAATTGAGATAAATCTTGGTTTTGTTTTGTCAGATTATCTAAAGTAGATTTAAGTTCGTTAGTTCTGTCTTCTACCAAGTCTTCTAAATGGTTATTTACGGCTTCTATTTCTTCTCTTTGCTGTATAGTTTCTTCGTTTAGTATTTGTAAATTATTATTTTGCTCTTGGATTTTATATTTTTGCATTAAGATTTCTTCTTTTTGATTGCTCAGTAATAAATTAGCATTTTGTTGTTTATTATTATTATAAGAAAGTATTCCTACAATACTCAATATAAACATCACAAGGGTAACAAAGCTATAAATGAGTATATCTTTTTTTTCAATTTCAATTTCTTTTTTATCTAATTCTATTTTTTGCCTTTCTATTTCGCCATCTATCTGCAAAAGATGGATTAAATTATCTTTGTCTTTGTTATAAAGACTATCTTTGAGCATAACTCCATACTCAAAATAATGTAAAGCACTGTCTATTTCAGCCAACTTTTTGTATCCTTCGTACAAACTAATATAAATATCTTTGATTTCAGGGGTTGCATTTACTTTGTTTGCTATTTCTAAGGCTTCATAGTTATAAGCGATAGCTCTTTGTGTATTACCTTTTCTTAAATATATCTGCCCAATAAGATTTAAGGCTCTTGAAAGTTGTATAAAGTTATTTATTTTTGCGCTTATTACTCTGGATTGTTCTAAATAAATAAGTGCTTTTTCGTTTTTATTTTGTTTATAATAAACCTCACCAATGTAATAGGAACAAAGAGCCGTTTGATTTTGACTTTTGATTTCTTTGCCTAATAAAAGAGCCTCTATAAAGTAAATCAAGGCTTCTTCGTAGTTTTTTTGGTCTTTGAATAACAGTCCAGCTCTGTGCAAGGCATTGGTCAAATAAAGTTTATTCGTTGTTTTTCTCAAAATATCAATTGCTTTTGAGTGCATTTCAAAAGACTTTACGTAATTTTTTTGTTCTCTATTAATGTCTGCTATTCGGGATAAATTTGCACCAATTAATTCTTTATTGCCTATTTGCTCGCTGATTTGTAATGATTGTAAAAAGGAGTAGATAGATTTATCATTACTACCCTTAAAGTTTTGGTACATTCCTATCCAGTGCAAAGAAGACGCCTCTCCGTAAAGAAAATTATTTTTTTTACTCAATTTAAGTCCTTCTGTGGTCAAATCAATTGCTTTTTGTAAATCATTTGTATAATATAAACGCCCCAAGCTAATGTAAACTGTAGCCCTATTGGTATCTACCAAATTATGGTTTGCTAATAGTTTTTCTAAACTATCTATTACTTTTTTATTTTGAGCAAAAGCCGTCAAATGATTAGCCAAATAGCTAAATAGAAAAATAGAAAATAGAAAGGCAAATTTCTTTTTCATAATTAGTTATTGTTTTTAAGTAGTGTGTCTTGCAAAGAAAATAAGCCAAAAAAGTTTTTTTTAATAACTGGCTTATTTTATTAAAGACTAAAGTACGCAAATACTTTTCTTATTTAAAAAAATCCGCTAATTTTTTAATTTTATACCCGTTTATTGATTTTTTGCTTCACTTTTTTTAAACAAAATCCTCGCTTTTATGTTTTTGCAGTCATATTAAGTAAATAAAAATATGCAAGAATCATTCATTCATTACCTTTGGCAATTTCAATATTTTGATAAAAATGACTTAGCTACTGTCTTAGGTGATAGCTTGCAAGTTATTAGTGTTGGGCTATCAAATAGTAATGCCGGTGCAGATTTTTCAGAATCTTGCGTTATTATCAACGGCATAAAATGGTTTGGTAACGTAGAAATTCATCTAAAAACCTCTGATTGGCTATTGCATAAGCATCAAGAAAATCGGAGTTATGACAACGTAATTTTGCACGTAGTTTGGGAAAATGATTTATCTGAAAGTCAGGCTATTAAGCGGCAAGACCTTACTGAGATTCCGATATTGGCACTAAAAAACAGGACTGATAGGCTATTGGTAGAAAAATATTATCTACTGATGGCGAACCAACAAAGTGAAATTTTGTGTGCTTCTCAACTGCCTCATATCAAAGAAATTACGAAACTTTCCATGTTCGACAAAGCTCTCATGCAACGCTTGCAAAGGAAAGCAGAAGATGTTTTGAAATTGTTAAAAGAAAATACGGGGAATTGGGAGGCAACGGCTTATCAGTGGACAGCCCAAAGTTTTGGTTTTAAGGTAAATAATGAAATATTTTTGAGATTAAGCAAAGCATTACCTATTTTGGTTTTGATGAAATATGCTGACAATCTCACGCAAATAGAGGCGTTGCTATTTGGGCAATCGGGATTGCTCAACGCAGAATTTCCAGACGATTATTTTGGTATTTTAATAAAAGAATACGAGTATTTGAGCCATAAACACGGCTTAAAAAATAGTCAATTGGCAGCGCATCAATGGAAATTCTTGCGCCTTCGTCCCGCTAATTTCCCAACGATTCGCATTGCACAATTTGCCCAACTTTTTAACAAAAGAAAATCTCTTTTTGATACTTTTACACAGACAGAAAGATTTGAAGATTTACACCATTTTTTTGACATCACACAGTCCTTATATTGGCAAAAACATTATCTTTTTGGCAAAGTAACAGAGGGCTCAATTAGCGGGTTAGGTGAGCTAAGTATCCAAAACTTAGTGATTAATACTGTAGTTCCTTTGCTCGTTGCGTATGCTAACTATAAAGATAATCAAGAGTTTACAGAGCGAGCCATATACTTGCTGGAGCAGATGCCTGCGGAGAAAAACCGTATTTTGATTAGTTGGAAAAAAGCGGAAATCAATGCCAAAACAGCTTTTGATAGCCAAGCCTTGATAGAACTTTTTAATAATTTTTGCCTACCAAAAAAGTGTTTGCAGTGCAGCATAGGCGTTAGTTTGCTGAAAGTTGAGAAATAGAGATTTTAGAAAGTTCTGATGTAATTTACTGATAATCAAATAAATCTTCTTGTTTCCAATTAGGGTTTTTATCCAATATTTTTTTCATGAATAAAATAATATCATAACTAAATCGGTGCGCCCTCCAGCTACTTGTATTGGTAACAAAAACCCAATTTATGCCATTTTTTTGCCTTGCAACCACGATTTGAGAGCCAACCAAACTGCCTGTGCGTATCCAAATATCATCTTTGCATTTTCGCCAGCCAATAGTGCGTGCAGAGTCTTGGGCGTTTGTCATGAGGCGAATTGTTTCTTGGTTTAAAATATCTTTGTGCTTAGGAAAACCGTCAATTGCGGCGATAAATTTCAATAAATCTCTTGGCGAAGCCAGCCAACCTCCTGCGGGTGCAAGTATTTCTATATCAATACCATAAGGGCGGCTCACGGTATCTTTGCCTCCGTCAAAGGCAGGTCTTGCTTTTGCGCCTAAGTGCTCGTAATAGGTTACTTCTGAGGGAGCTTTATTTTTTAAATAATTATGAGCGAGTTGTATTTCCTTAATTTTTAGTGTGTCAAAAATTGCTGTTTTCACAAAATTTTCATAGCTCATACCTGTTTTTCGTTCAATAATTCTTCCTAATAGGCAGTAACCAAAGTTGGAATAATCAAAAAAACTTCCAGCGTTGGTAAGCATTTTTTGTGAAAGCATAAATTGAGTAATTATGTCCAAAGTAATTGGTGGTTCAACTTTCATATAATTTGCTATTTCCAAAGGAATAAACATAGGGTCTGTGCGGAATACATTTTTCCAACCGCTTGTATGTGTGAGCAAATGTACTACTTCTATGTCCAAAGCCCTTGCATCTCTTATTTTTGTGTACTCACTCAAAATACCGTCTTTGCCAAATACTTTATCGGTGAGTTTCAATTTTTTTTCTTCTACCATTTTCATGATTGCCGTTGCGGTGATGAGCTTCGAAACGCTGGCAATGCGAAATAAATGCTGTGGGGTAACTGCTTCATTTTTAAGTACGTCAGCATAGCCAAAGCCTTTGGCATAAATGAGTTTTTCGTCTTGGGAGATTGCGATTGAAACGCCTTTCAATTCCCATTGCCTCATAAAATTGGCGACCATTGTATCTATTTTGCCCGAATATAGTGAATCTGAATGTAGATTTGTGAGGTATGGTTTTGGAGTGCTTAATTTTGGGGCGGTCTTATTTTGTTGGTTATTTTCAGGTTTGTTTGCCTGTTTTTGCTTTTTTCCCGTACAAGAAAACGAAATATAAAAAACAAGTATCAGCAAAAAAACCGCCCAACTTTTAGTCAGGCGGATAGTGGCTAAACTTAAAGCAAGTTTATTGCTACACCGAGAAACTTTCGCCACAGCCGCAAGTGCGTGAGGCGTTAGGATTGATAAATTGGAAACCTTTGCCATTTAAACCGTCAGAAAAATCTAAAATTGTTCCTGCTAAGTAAAGCAAACTTTTCTTATCTACCATAATTTTTACTCCTTTGTCTTCAAAAATTTTATCTGTTGCTATAGTAGCTTCATCAAAATCGAGGTCGTACATTAGTCCGGAGCAGCCTCCGCCTTTGACAGCAACCCGTATATTATGGTTTGCTGTTTTTCCTTCCTTATTTCTAAGCTCAACGATTTTGTCTTTTGCTTTATCGGTAATGCTAATCATAATCTTTTAAATAGGATTTGTGTACAAAATTATTTTGTTTTTCTTCAACAAAATCAAAACCAATTTTAATTGCTCATAGTTCATTGAAACCCTGAAAGAATTATTTGTAAACTTGTAAGTAACTCTTTTAACGATTCTTGGGAAAATTTAGAAAAAAGCACAGCGTTTGCCTTGTGTCGAGAGGGTTCTATTTGCTTTAAAACATTCAAACCCAAGGTCGTTATCTTTAATAGTTTGCGGCGGCGGTCGGTTACGTCTGCCTCCTGCGTTATGAAGCCCTTTTCTACCAAAGAGTTGATAATATTGGTAATATTGGGACGAGAAACATTGAGTGCCTCTGCTATATCAGAGGCGAGCACTCCCGTTTGATTGGGCAATTTTTTATCAATATTAGGAATATTGGGATCGCCGTAGATATAAAGCATAATGATCCATTGTTGGGTAGTCATGCCGACCTTCTCTGTGATAGTATTCCCCTTTCTAATCATCTGGGCTGCTATCTCTAATATATGCAGCACCAAGGATTCTTCTACTGATTTATGTTCCATTTGTTTGTTTGTTATACTCATATCTTTTTATTAAGAATTTCAGACAAAACGAAGGCATTACGCACACTTTGGGGGTCAGCAAGCATTTTGATAAGTGCCTCATTTTTCACTTCCTTCGAATTTTTCTCATACGCCTTGTACCGTTCTAACTCCCTCTTTAGGTCTGAGATTTCATCTCTTTGATTGCTAATTTCTTTGTTTTGAGATTTATTTTTTTGGGTTTGCAACTCTTTTGCATCCTCCACTTCCTTATCTTTATCTTTGATAAGCGGCTTATTTTTGTAGGAATTAATTTTATCTACCGATTTATTTTCGCTTTCGTCTAATCTGACTATCCGTTCGGATAACATTTTTTTTAGCTGCGCCGGGCGAGCCATAATCATTTCTTGTGAGGGAATTATATTTAGTTTTGGCTCATTTTGCTCTAATTTTTTCAAAATATCCTCAAAAGAAACAGTTTTTTCAACTGCCTCCTCACGTGGCACTTGAGCCATAGGAGAGTTATATTTTTCAGGAGCATCTTTGCCCTTCTCTACAGGTTTAGATTTGAACAAGTAGTATAGCAACGCTACAACAACTGCAAGGACAATTTTAATAATTTCTTCTTCCATAATCCCAGTAGTTTTTTTAAATTGAATAAAATTAATAAATAAATTGCACTAAATCGGGATGTGTTTTTTACTATTTTTTTTAGTAATAATAATTAGCTGAAAGATTAATTTTATATATAATTATTACATACTTGAAATGTGGATTATATAGAAAAAAACAGATTATAACAACTCTCTTAGCTTTTTTGCGTACATAATTGTAATTAGTACTATTTTAATATGCTTTTGAATATTAATTATGAGAATCTTGTAATTATCCTTTTTTTTCTTTTCTAAGTCTTATCTCTATGAGAACCGTTAGACAAAGCTAATTAAAATAATTTTGTTTTTAACAAATTAATCGACTGAAATAGTATTAGCTTACTTACAAAAGTAATATCAACCATTTATCTCTTTGTGTTTGTTATATAAATAGTACGTAATTTTGTGGCGCAAACTAAACAAATTTTTGTATGTTGAGATTAATACTTTCCCTTGCCATTTTGCTAATTATTAGCTCTTTTACCTCACTAAAAGATGCAAAATTCTTCTACGAAAGTGGCATGAAGCACTTGGATAGCCGAAATTTTGTAGGTGCTATTAGTGATTTCACACACGCAATTAGTATTGACCCAAAGTACAAAGAAGCCTACTATCAAAGGGCAAATGCAAAGTTACTTTTAGGCGAAGAACTTAGAGTCGCTATTAAAGATATTTTTAATGACCTGCTCAAAGCCAAAGAGTTAGGAGAGTGTGATGCGGTCAAATTGCTTTTGAAAAAGGCACAAACAGAGTGCTATACAGTCAATGCAAAACTTTCTTCCCAAGACGAGGTGTTCTGCTTAGATTACGAGAATGCCAATCTTACTCAAATGCCCAAACACACTTACAGACTAAGCTCACTGCTTTCCCTACATCTAAGTTATAATAAGATTCGGTTTATTAACACCCTACATACGCTACATAATTTATTGATTCTAAACATTGATCACAATGAATTGACGACATTGCCCTCTACTCTTGGGCAGCTATCTTCTTTGATAGAACTAAACGCAAGCAATAACAACATCAATGCGCTACCCCAAGAAATAGTACAGCTAAAACACTTAAAAGTTTTATATTTAAGAAATAATCAACTAAGACAATTGCCAGCAAATATAGATAAGTTGGAATCGTTAGAAATTTTGGATTTATCGCTTAATAAATTAAAGAAAATTCCTGCTAATCTTTTTAAAATCAAGAAATTAAAAAGAATTTACCTTATTGGGAATGACCTCAAAGAAAAAGATGTAAATATACTAAGGCAACAGCTACCAAATACTGATATTTACTTTTAAGGCTAATTTTAATAAACTCATTAGCTTTTCATATTCACAAACTGTAAGGGAATTTCCCAAGCATCTTGTCTTTGGCGGCAGAAAGTAATTATTTTTTGTAAATCATCTATTTTTTTGGCAGTTACACGCACTTGGTCATCCATGATTGAGGCTTGTACCTTCAAATTTAAGTCCTTGATTTCTTTGACAATTTTCTTGGCTATTTCCTTTTCCAAGCCTTCTCTCACGGGAAGTTCTTTTTTCATCAATGCGCCCGATTGATACTCTTCCTTGCTCATATCCAATGATTTGGGGTCTAAACCCTGCTTTATCATGCGCTCAATGATAATTTTTACAACGGCAGTAACTCTCATCTCGCTTTCCGTAGTAATATTTATTACCAAAGTCTTTTTATCCAAATCAATTTCCGTCTTTGAGTCCTTGAAATCGAAGCGTGTCGAAATTTCTTTTCTTGCTGTATTAATCGCATTATCAAGCGTTTGATGATCTACTTTATTAACAATATCAAAGGAAGCCATACTATTATAATTTGAGGTTTTAAAAATCAGACCCAAAATTATAAAATTTTCTAAGAAGAACATTCCGTAAGTAAAAATCTTGTTATTATTCGTTATAAAGCAAAAAATATCTCAAAAATTTACTAACATTGTGGCTACATTTACTTTTGTAATTTCAAATAAACATAAAATAAAATGTCGGCAAAGCAAACGGCTCACAAAGGACAAATTCGTTTTAATAACCAAGTAGATAAAAATTCGTTTTACGCCACTTTAAGGCGCAGAGTCGATGGCTACTTCAAAGAGAATAATATCTCAAAACACGCCAATACAACAATGATAGTAAAATCAATCGTACTAATTAGTATGTATATTTTGCCTTTCATTGCATTGCTTTATTTCACGCCAAGTTTTGGGGTTGCCTTATTATTATGGGCAGTCATGGGTTTTGGCATTGCAGGAATAGGCATGGGCGTAATGCACGATGCAAATCACGGTGCATACTCAGCAAACCCGTTGGTGAATAAAATTATGGGGCATACGCTCAATATGGCGGGCGGCGCAGTGCTAAATTGGAAGTTGCAGCACAATGTACTGCACCATACTTACACTAATATTACGCACATGGATGATGATATGGAAGATAAATTGGTGCTAAAGTTTTCGCCACACACTCAGGTAAAACCGCACCATCAGTTCCAATTCATTTATGCTTTCTTTTTTTACGGAATCCTCACTTTGTATTGGGTTTTGGCAAAAGATTTTGTTCAATATGTAAAATTTACTAATAACGGTGTCAATAAAAATACAAAAAAAGAAAATGCCATTTTTCTTCTTAACTTAATTGTTGATAAGGCTATTTATTTCTTTGTGATTTTGGGCGTACCTACATTATTTTTCAATATTCCTTTGTCGCAGTCTATCGCAGGATTTGTTTTGATGCACTTCATTGCGGGAATAGTGATGACGGTCATTTTTCAGTTAGCGCACAGCGTAGAAGGGGCTGCCCATCCAATGCCGAATGCAAGCGGCACAATCGAAAACGATTGGGCAATTCATCAGATGGAAACAACTGTCGATTTTGCACCCGATAATCGTTTACTTTCTTGGTATGTAGGCGGGCTAAACTATCAAGTAGAGCATCATTTATTCCCTACTATTTGCCATGTGCATTATCCCAAAATTGCGTCTATAGTAGCGGAGACTGCCAAGGAATTTGGCGTTTCCTACATGGTTAATCATAGTTTTTCAACTGCTTTGCAAGCTCATATAGATTTCTTACATAGGGTTGGGCATTTGCCTAAACTCGACGAGGCAATGGGGTAATTTTTAGTCATAAAAAATCAATAAAAAAGCACCTTTTTTAAAAAAAAGGTGCTTTTTTATTGCAATACCAAACTTATTAAACTCTTGGCAACGCCCTCATTATCAAATACATCTTTCTAAAAAAAGGCATAAAAATAACTGCGTGTGCCAACATCCCTGCTGCTA
>JFJP01037217.1_pt1 | contig 36958 bp, 30 predicted proteins | sample 431651 | NCBI WGS metagenome assembly JFJP01 (sample SAMN02602958, study PRJNA72255) | Microbial mat metagenome, whole genome shotgun sequencing project. | biome: fresh water; feature: sink hole; material: water; isolation source: purple microbial (photo- and chemosynthetic) mats found in... | reverse complement strand
TTTGGGTCTTGGCAGGACGCCTGCTCTTTCGGCAATCTCTGGGACCTTATGTTCCCATTCGATGGCCATGAGATGAACACCGGCCACGCCTTTCATTTCTTTGAATTCCGCGATCTGCTCCAGGGCGAATTTGATGCCTTCTTCGGCCTGATCTTTCTTTTCAACGCCTTTAAGGCGCTTGATCAAGGATTCGGGGACGTCCATGCCGGGCACGTTCTTGGACATGAAATTGGCCATGCCCACATTTTTCATGGGGGTGACACCGGCCAGGATATAACATTTTTCATGAAGACCCATGTCCACAATCTTTTTCATGAAATCCCGGAATTTTTCCATGTTGAAGATGCACTGGGTCTGGATAAAATCGGCACCGGCCTTTATTTTATTGGCCAGGCGGTAAGGCCGGTATTCGTAGGGGTCGGCAAAGGGATTGGCTGCTGCACCGATAAACATTTTAGGCGGCACGTCGATATCTTCACCATTGAGGAATTTGCCCTCATCCCGCATTTTTTTGACCATGGCGATCAACTGCATGGAATCGATATCATGGACATTCTTGGCATCCGGATTGTTGCCGAATGACTGGTGATCGCCGGAAAGACAGAGCATGTTCCGGACACCCAGGGCATAGGCGCCCAGAATATCACTCATCATGGCCAGGCGGTTTCTGTCCCGGCAGACCATCTGGAAATTGGGTTCAAGTCCCAGTTCCATCATCAGAATCGACCCTGCCCAGGATGACATACGGACAACAGCGGTCTGGTTATCGGTCATATTTACGGCATCCACCATGCCGACCAGATGGCTTAATTTTTCTTTAAGGTGATGGACATTGGCACCTTTTGGGGGTCCGCATTCTCCTGTAAACGCAAAATGCCCGGCCTTCAGAACCTTTTCAAGATTACTGCCTGATTTAAGCTCGCTCATTTTATGGTTCTCTCCTTTGTAATATTTAAATATTTCCCTGAATCAGTTCTTCCCTGATGCTTCTTCTGGGCCCGCCGTCTCTGGCTGTTTTCCAGCTCTTGATCCCTTTTACGCCGATGAGGTCTTCAAGTTTACCTGATTCCATTTTCTTTTTGACAATGGAATCCCAGATGCATTCTGTGGTTTTGCTGACCTCGCATATGCCCTTAGATGATCCGCCGCAGGGCCCGTTCATGAGGCTCTTAGCGCATCTGGCAATGGGACAGAGCCCGCCGAAATTGTGAATGGCACAAGACCCGCACCCGGCACACCGTTCCTCCCAGACCCCGTGCTGGGTGGCGCCACCGAAAAAGGTGGTGTTGACACCCGGATAAAAGGTCTGATCCCTGTACATCTCAGACAAAAACTGGGGCCCGACGCCGCAGGCAAGGGAGATAACCGCCTCATAATTACCTACCACATCACTGATCCCGGCCACATATTCCGTGTCGCACTGTCTTTCCAGCACTTTGATGTCAATGTCGATATCGTTGCCTTCTTTTTTTCTGGCAATCTTCATGGAAGACGCCAGAATTTCAACTTCCTTTAGCCCGCCGACATTGCAGACAGTCACGCATCCTTTGCATCCTGCGATGAGAATCTTTTTCTTATCCGCCACCATGGCCAATATTTCCTGGAGAGATTTTCGATCTGCTACTATCATGATTCACCTTCCGTTATTTTCTTGGTTCAATATTTCAAGCCGCATGGGTTTTCTTTTTGATCGGGCTGGGCCCGAGCCCCTTTATCCGGTCTGCCATTTCCCTTGCAATCTCGGCAAATCTTGCGCCCTGGGCCGAAGACAGGTTGAACATCTCCACCCGCTCCGGCTCAATACCGATTTCCATTAATGTCTTTTTGACATAGGCCACTTTTTTTCTGGCTTTCAGATTGCCTGAAATATAATGGCATTCACCTTCAAGACATCCGGCCACATATACCCCGTCTGCTCCGTCTTCAATGGCATTCAGAAGATGAAGAATATCCACCCTTCCCGTACACGGCACCTGAATAATTTTGATGTCTGCAGGATAGGAAAGTCTCATGGAACCTGCCAGGTCCCCGGCTGCATACGCTCAATACTGGCAGCAGAAAGCAATTATCCTGGGTTCAAATTCTTGGGTCATTATGATCCTCCGTTACGTTCGCTTATATCAGTCAATTATGCCTCTTGAAAAAGTGCATCGGTTTTTGCCATGATCTGCTGATCCGTAAAATGATTCAACCGGATCGCCTTGCCCGGGCATTCGGCCACGCAGGCGCCGCACCCGTGACACTCAGATGCTTCAATCTTTGCATATCCATCCTCACAGATATAGGGGATATGATAAGGGCAGGTTCTGACACAGGTGAGACAGACGGCACATTTTTCAGGCGTCACTTCTGCCACGACACCGCCCACCATCAATGAATCCCTGGAAAGAATGGTCATGGCGCGGGCAACAGCCGCCCTTGCCTGGGCAATGCTTTCCTCAAGGGGTTTGGGATAATGGGCCAGCCCTGCCACAAACAATCCGTCCGATGCAAAATCAACGGGACGAAGCTTTGCATGGGCTTCCACAAGGAATCCGTCACTGTTGGTGGGAACCTTGAATTTTTCAAACAGATTCTTGTTGTCACCGGGAACAATACCGGATGCGAGAACAATCAAGTCAGGGGTGATGGTGACCGGCATCTGGAGAACATGATCAATGACCGTGAATTCCAGTTGTTTGTTGGTATTGATCCTGGCTTCCGGCATTTTCTCCAGATCATACCGGATAAACAGGACCCCGAGACTCCTGGCCTTCTGGTAAAGGTCTTCTCTGAACCCATAGGACCGTATATCCCGGTAAACCACATAGACCCGTTTTCTTGAATCCATGGTTTTCAAGGCAATGGCAGTTTTTAAGCTATGCGTACAGCAAACCTTGCTGCAGTATGGATGGTCGTTGTTTCTGGAGCCCACGCACTGGACAAAGACAACGGCTTTTGCTTTGTTTACCCGGTCGTCATTATCCCTGAGGGCGGCATCCATATCCAGATGGGTGAGGACATTGGGGTGCTGGCCGTAAAGATATTCATGGGGTTTATCTTCGTTCCCGCCCGTGGCCAGAATCAGGGCCCCGTGCTCAATGGTGGTTTTGCCGCTATTGCCTTTGACCGTTGTAACGAAATTTCCCATGGACCCTGTAAATGAATCCACTTCCGCATCCAGATAGAGTTTGATGGATTCATGGGCTTTTGTTTCAGCCACCAGGGTTCCTAGATAATCCTGAATTTTTTCTCCCTGCCAGGTGGCGTTCAGATGCCGGGCGATCCCGCCCAGTTCCCCTGTTTTTTCCACCAGGTGAACCTCAAGTCCTTGCTTTGCAGCGTCAAGGGCTGCTTCCATACCGGCCACACCACCGCCGATGACCAGAAGCGCTTTTTTGATATTCAGACTGACCTGGTGCAAAGGTTCAATAAGCCCTGCTTTGGCCACGGCCATGCGGACCAGATCCTTTGCTTTTTCCGTGGCTTTATCCGGCTCTTTCATGTGAACCCAGGTATTCTGATCCCGGATATTGGCCATCTCAAACAAATATTTGTTCAGGCCGGCATCCCGGATGGTTTCCTGGAACAGGGGCTCATGGGTCCGGGGCGAACAAGCCGCCACAATGATCCTGTTCAGATTATGTTCCTTGATGATCTGCTTCATATTGTCCTGGGAATCCTGGGAACAGGTAAAGAGTTTGTCTTCCACATGGACCACATAGGGAAGGGTGGCCGCATAGTCCCGGACCGCTGGCACATCGGCAATCCCGCCGATATTGATACCGCAGTTGCAGACCCAGACACCGATCCTGGGCTTCTGGCCTGTGAAATCATTTTCAGGCGGCAGTACCTTTGTCTTTGTCTGGCTCCATCTGTCGGCTGCCAAGGCCATGGTGGCGCTGGAGGCTGCGGCAGAGGCTTCCATGACGGAAGACGGAATGTCTTTTGGTTCCTGGAAGGTTCCGCAGACATAGATCCCTTTTTTACTGGTGCTGACCGGAGACAGGTTGTCGGTTTTAGCAAACCCGTGCTGGTTGAGTTCAATCCCCATTTTCTCTGCCAGCATCTTGGCATCCTTATTGGGTGCGAGTCCGATGGACAGAACCACCATGTCAAAAATCTCTTCCACCATGGACCCTGCTTCCGTGGAATAGACCAGGCGGTAGGTGTCCCCCGGTTCCGGGAAAACAGAATGGATTCTGGATCGGACAAAGCGGACACCGCTGTCATCCATGGCCCTCATATTATATCTGTCAAATTCCTTTCCATGGGTTCTCATATCCATGAAAAAGATGGCGGTATCCAGATCCTTATCGCTGTGTTCTTTTGCAATGACGGCCTGCTTGTTGGCATACATGCAACAGACGCCGGAGCAATAGGCATGATCCCCTTTATTGATATCCCTTGACCCCACACACTGGAGCCAGGCAATCTTTTTGGGTTCTTTGTGATCTGAAGGTCTTACCAGGTGACCGCCATAGGGGCCCGAGGCTGACAGGATTCTTTCAAATTCCATACTGGTCATGACATTGGGGCTGTGACCATAGCAGTAAGTCGTCATCTGGGTAGGTTCAAAAGGTGAAAAGCCAGGGGCCAGAATCACGGCGCCGACATTAATGGTATGCTCGATCAGGGTCATGGAATGATCCACGGCATGGGCAAGACAGGCATCCACGCACTGGAGACATTCTGAACAATAACCGCAGTTAAGACACCTTGCCGCTTCTTTTTTACCTTCTTCTTCTTTATACCCGAGTTCCACTTCATCAAAATTCCCGAACCTTTTGGCAACGGCAAGTTCAGGCATTTTATAGCGTTTTTCCTTTTGCATATCCTCGGTCACCGGTCTGTACTGGGCACTCTCAATCTGGGGAAGCTGTCTGCCTTCTTCCATGTCAAGACCTTTCAGATACCGGTAAATGGATTCGGCAGCTTCCATACCGGCTGCAACGGCTGCAATGGCAACACTGGGACCGGTCTGGACATCACCACCGGCAAATACGCCAGCTTTGTCTGTAGCCAGGGTCACGGGATTGACTTCCGTCGTATCCCATTTACTGATCTTAACACCTGCCAGGTTTTCAAGGGCTGACAAATCCGGTCTCTGGCCAATGGCGGGAATAAGCTGGTCGATCTCAATGTCATATTCACTACCGGGTACGGGGATGGGACGTCTGCGGCCTGAGGCATCAGGCTCACCCAGTTCCATCCGGATCACCCGGACGGCTTTCACCTTACCGTTTTCTTCGATGAGTTTCTGGGGTGCGGCAAGATAGACGATCTTTGTGCCTTCTTCTTCAGCCGCATGAATTTCCTCTTCCCAGGCCGGCATTTCTTTCCGGGTCCTGCGATAAAGAATGGTGACTTCTTCTGCGCCCATTCGTAGGGCTGCCCTGGCCACATCAATGGCCACATTGCCGCCACCGATGATCCCGACTTTTTTACCCGCATGGGTTTTGCCAGTGAGGTTCAGTTCCCTTAAGAAATCAACTCCCTGGCGGACCCCTTCCAGGTTTTCACCCGGAATGCCGAGAGAAATTCCCTTATGGGCCCCAAGCCCCAGGAAAACGGCATCAAATCCGTCAGTCAAAAGGCTGTCCACGGTAAAATCTTTGCCAAGACAGGAATTGAGCTTGATTTCAACACCCAGGTTGGTAATGACTTCAATGTCCTTGTCCAGGACTTCCCGGGGCAGGCGGTGATCGGGAATCCCGACCCTGAGCATGCCGCCCGCCTGGGGCAGGGCTTCAAAGATCACACTATCCACGCCTTTTTTTGCCAGGTGATACCCTGCAGAAAGCCCGGAAGGCCCTGATCCGATGATGGCGACCTTTTTACCGATCTTTGCCGCACAGTCAATTTTGACCTTTCTCGGGTCAAAACTGTCGGCGGCAAGGCGTTTTAAATCCCGTATCGCCACGGGCTCATCCACTTCGCACCGGCGGCAGGCATTTTCACATTCATGGGGACAGACCCTTCCGAGAACTCCGGGCAAAGGAAGCTGTTCCATGATGATTTCAAGGGCCTGTTCATATTTTCCCTGTTTGACCATCTGGACATAGCCCTGGACATTGAGTCCTGCAGGACAGGTCAGACGGCAGGGGGCCTTGTCTTTTTTCTCAATGGCAAAGCCCGACGGCATGGCCTGGGGATACAGCTTAAAGGCTGCTTTTCTGTCCCGGAGTTCTTCATCAAACTGACTGGGAAGTTCGACCGGGCAGACATTTGCGCATTCGCCGCAGGCCGTACATTTTGAAAGATCAATAAACCTGGGTTTTTGTTTCAGTTTTACGGTAAAATCACCTTCCTCACCGGACAGGGCTTCAATATCCGTCATGGTCAGAAGCTTGATATTGAGATGCCTGCCCGCTTCAACCAGCTTGGGCGAGATGATGCACATGGAGCAGTCATTGGTGGGAAAGGTTTTATCCAGTTGAGCCATTGTTCCGCCAATGGCTGTGTTTTTATCTACGAGGTATACATAATATCCGGAATCCGCCAGATCCAGCGAAGCCTGAATACCTGCAATGCCGGCGCCGACAACCATCACCGACCCTCTACCTTTTTCGGCCATTTGATTCCCTCCTTATTTATAATCCCACTTCAGCCAGGTCCGGCCCAAGATAGGTTCGTTCAGATTCAGCCAGAACCCCCATGGCAAGACAGATGATGGTCCACAGATGGACGACATGATAATTGCCGCTATAGTGGTGACCCAGGTCTTCAATCTGACTGTGGCAGTTGTGGCAGGGCGCAATGACATAGGTCGCCCCGGTAGCCGCAATCTGGTTGAATTTTACCCTGCCGAATGCCCTTCTTTCATCCGGGAACCCGGCCTGCAATGCACCCCCGCCGCCGCCGCAGCAATAATTATTATCCCGGTTGGGGACGGTATCAATAAAATTTTCCTCTCCCACAACCGTCTTGATCACAAACCGCAAATCATCCACAATTTTATTGGAACCGGTTTTTCTGCCGATATTACAGGGATCCTGGACCGTGAATTTGGCTTTTATGTCCTTGTTCCAGTCGGAATTGACTTTCAGTTTTCCTTCTCTGATCCATTGGGCATACAGTTCAATAATGGTGATCAACTGAAATTTGTGGGGAATGTTATATTTACGCAATCCTTCCAGGATTGCATAGTAAGAATGCCCTCACTCGGTATTGACCACCATGGGACTCTTCAGGTTATTGTCCACATGGTGGACAAAGTCCTCGATAATATATTTCCACCCCTCGTTGTCGGCAAGAAACATACAGTAGTTTTCACCGGCCCACATGACGGAGGGATAGGTCCAGTCCGCCCCCACCATATGAAGGACCTTCCATAAGGGTCCCATTTCCTCGGGTTCGGTAACAGGCTCCCTTGAATTCTGATTCAGCACCATGGCCGCACCTACCCGGTCCACGGTCACTTCCAGATCTTCAAACCCGGGATGACCTTCCCGGATTTCTTCGGCCACATCCAGAACCGTGAATTCAAAATCTTCTCTCTTGGCACCCATGGCGCTGCCGGTCCGGATATGCTGATCACAGGACCCGAGGATTCCCTTGGGCCGCTTTTCCCTTGGGATAGCGGCTCGAAGGTTGAATACCAGGGCCGGAATATTGATCTTCATGGGACAAGCTGCTACACACCGCTGGCACATGCTGCACACCCATTTCCAGTTGCTTTTCAGGATTACGTCGTCCATTCCAAGCGCCAGCATCCGGATCAGCTTTCTCGGATCCATATCCATCAGCTCCGAGGCTGCGCACCCGCCGGTGCAGGTCCCGCAGGTCAGGCAAAGATCAAAGTTCGCCGTCGGTACCTTGCCCAGGACCTCGTCTTTAAACTCAATATCAAGTTCATCAATCTTCATCGCCTCTGCCATTGTAAAGCTCTCCCTTATCTTAATTTGGCTGCGTCCAGATACTGCACCAGGTTGTCAATCCCACCAATGGTAATGATATGAACCCCCTGGCAGATATCTTTCAGACTGTTAACTGTATCGGCAAAAAGTTCCATGCTCGCCTTAGTCTTGTTCGGTGCGCTCATCAGCTTCTGGATCACCCACTCAGGCACAAGTCCGGATTTGAAATGCCGGTTTAAAAACTTGCCCATGCCTGCGGTCCTCAGAATCATGACTTCCGCAATGACAGGAACTTTAAACGGCTCCACCTGTTTCATAAACCTGGCAAACTGATCCACATCAAAAATAGGTGTTGTCAGAAAAAATCCTGTGCCCACGTTCATCATATCTTCCATTTCTTCCATGCCGCGTTTAGGCATGTTTTTCCCCCAGGGGGTTTCCACTCCGGAGCCAAGAACAAAATCAATTTTACTGTCCAGTTCCTTTCCTTCAATGGTCATGCCCTGTCGTAAATGATCCATAACCGATGCGAGCTTTCCTGAATCCACATGGAAGAACATGGATTCCTGGAGGGTATCGCCGGCAATCCGGTAATCTTCAGTAAACACCAGAAGATTTTCAACGCCGGTCTCATGGGCAAGGGTCAGATCCTTTTGTAATTGATAACGGTTCTTATCTCTTGTTGTGGTCTGGTATATGGCATTCAGATTATTCTGTTTTAAAAGACCGCATGTCTTGATGGTATCACTGACAACCCCTTCAAGTTCGATATCAGAAACCGACAAGCCATCCACACAGCCTTTGACCTTGTTCAGACTCTCAACTACCGCCTCGGGTTCTTCATCTCCGAGGGGGACCTGAACTTCGGATGTCACAACAAATCTCTTTTTTTCCAAAGATTCCTTTAAATTCATGATCTGCCTCCTTCCTATTTTAATCCCAGTAATTTGGCCACTTCATCCTTGAGCTGGGGCAGTGGTAACGGCTTTGAAAAACAGACATCGGCTCCATTCTCTTTCATCCGGGCAAATTTTTCATCATCCAGATAAGCAGACAAAACAATGATTTTTGTATGCTTTGATTTTTCACTGGATTTGATTTTTTTGCAGACCTCATAGCCTTTGATATCCGGCATCATGATATCCAGGATCAAAAGATCAGGGTTGAAATGATTGACCTGGAGCCCGGCTTCAAAACCGTCTGAGGCGGAAATCACTTCATAATCAAACTGGTCTTCTTCAAGGGCCTGTACAATGGATTCAACAATGATCATATCATCGTCCACGACAAGGATCTTTTTCCTGGCACCCTGGTCCTTTTCTTTGGGGATAGGGATTCCCTGGCTTCTCATAAATTCTTCAAGATCAGATTTTTTTATCCTGCGATGTCCGCCAACCGTGCGATATGCTTTGATGTGTCCAGCCTCAACCCAGTTGATAATGGTTTTAGACGAGACATTGCAATATTTGCTGGCAGTGAATACAGTCAACGTGTCTTCCATGGCACCTCCTTGTTTTGGTGATGTTGAAATTTAGTTTTTATAGTTATTTCATAAAATTTATCTTGTCAAGCAAAATAAACTTTATGAAATAACTATAATAAATAAAAAAGCTATAATCAAGGACTTTTTTTAAAATTCACCTGTTTCCAAAGCAGGCCCAATTTGCTATAGGACAAAAAAAAGAATAGGGATATAGGATATGAATAAAAAAACAGCCTTTTCATTGCTTGGCGGCATTATCATTTCTGCAGCAGCATTGTATTTATCTTTTCGCAACATCCCGTTTGCCGATCTTTTCACATATCTGGCCCTCATCGATTACGGATGGGTCCTTTTATCCGGAGTACTTACCCTGCCCTGCTTTGTGCTGAGGGCTTTTCGGTGGCGTATCATTCTTGAGAATAAAAAAAAGTTTGGATTTTGGCAGGTGTTTCATCCCCTGATGATTGGGTTTATGCTCAACAGTATTCTGCCGGGAAGAATCGGGGAAGCGGCAAGACCTTATATATTAAGCAGAAAAGAAGGTTTTCCGTTTACTACAGGGCTTGCCACAATTGCCATAGAGCGGCTGATGGACATGGGCTTTTTAATCCTTTTATCTGCTGCCGTGCTATCCACACTGAACATAGCACCGGACTATACCATCGCCTTTGGTGACTATCAATTGAGCCCGGAAAATCTGTCAAGCATTGGAAAAGGGCTCCTCCGCCTCTGCGTGATCGTCATGGGAGGTATCCTTTTGATCCTGATTCCCATGACTCGAGCCCTGATTCAGCGACTGATTTTATTTTCTCCTGAAATTATCCCCTTTGCCCCAAAGGCATTCAAACGTCATTTAAAGGAAAAATTCATGCAGACTCTGGTGAATATCATCGACCTGTTTGCAGCCGGATTCTCTCTCTTAAAAAACCCTGGAAAAATCTTCCAGTGCGCCATCCTCACCCTGTTGATATGGGCAGGCACGGCCCTGACCTATTATATCATGGCCAAAGGATGCCCTGGCGTTGAAATCTCCTATTTTCAATCCGTTGCCTTGATGGTGATTATCTGCCTTTTTATTGCCCTGCCGTCAGCCCCCGGTTACTGGGGTCTTTGGGAAGCTGGCGGCGTCTTTGGGTTATCTTTGTTCGGCATTCCGACTGAGACTGCTGCCGGTTATACCCTGGTTAATCATTTTATCCAGCTTCTGCCGGTAATTGTCATTGGGATTATTTCCGCCATGATCACCGGTGTCGGCATCTTTCAAGTCGCACAACTCCACCCGGAAAATAAAAAGGATTCCATAGAAAAGGACCCCTTATGACCCAGAATGTTTTTGATCAAATTGCCAGGGACTATGAAAAAATACACAATCAGAGCCTTCCCCCCGGTGTTCAAAGTGAAAGTTTCATCATCCAGCGCGCAGCCTATGCAACCCAATGGATACTATCCAACATAGGGAATGGGGAATTCTCATATCTTGATTTTGGCTGCGGCAACGGGAGAATGCTGAAATGCCTCCTGGATTCGCCTGACTTAAAACCGCTTCTGGATACTGGGCAATTGCGTCTGTTCGGGTTTGATACGTCCGAAGATTCATTAAATGAAGCCCGGACCCTTTTGAGCGATGATTCCGTCATTCTTGCCAAGAGCCAGCAAGACTTTCCGCACGGGCGTTGCTTTGATTTTGTGATCACCTGTCATGTGTTTCACCATATCCCCCCAAAAGAACGGCCAAAAACTGCCGCAGCCCTTTACCACAGAATGAAATCCGGATCAAAACTGGTGATATGGGAACACAACCCCTTAAACCCTTTTACCCGACTTCTGGTCAAAACCTGCCCCTTTGACAAAGACGCCCGTCTGTTGACGGCGGATGCAACCCGAAATCTGTTTTTAAAAAATTCGTTCCGTTTTCTTGAATCTGCCTATATCAATTTTCTTCCGCCCCAGTGGGTGAAAAATGACCGCCTGGCTGCCATTGAGAAAAAGATCTTATCATTTCCCATTGGAACTCAATACTGGATGATGTTTCAACGTGGATAGCCGGACAATTCGGCAAAACCGCAAAGCCGGATATTGCGGGATGCTATCAAGGATTGGATGGACGGGCTGACAAGGGCATCCAGTTCAATACAATGGTTATAATTCCAGAGCCTAATCTCAGGCTCTGGAGGGGTAAATCCGGGGTGGCACATTAATTCATACACCCTGCCGGGTTTTAAATATCTCAATACCCGTTCCAGGTTTTCCATATTCATCCGCCCGCCCTCATAAAACCCCAGGAATCGGGGGGATTGAGATCCTTCGACCATTCTTCTATTCAGATGCGCGACAAGACAACTGGCACTCAAGGTCATAGCACCGGCCATGCGGACAAGGCCGTGGAAGGTAATGGGCCGGGCAATCAAGCGATCTTCCATAGGGATGCGAACAAAAGGGATATGATATTGGCAGGCCAGATTAATTGTCAGTTGTGCGATTCCAGGCAGGGCATGCAGGTGCTGATGACTGTCCAGATGCGTTATCCGGATGCCGCAATCAAGAATGCGTTCAATCTGGGCAGACCACTCCGCTTTGATGTCAATCAGTTGAATCCGTTTATTCAGAAGATGCTTCAGCAGCGTGGGGATATTGGGAGGGAAAAATCCATCTTTCCCAGCCAGGGAAGATTTTTGTTTCAATAACGGTTTTTCAGCGACAAGGGTTAAATGGGCACCCACATCCAAAGTAGGAAATGAGCGGTGTAAGTCAACGGCATGATCAAACGCCCTGCCCACCGCCATCAAAGATGTTGTGGTCACAATGCCTTTGTTATGGGCCTCTGCAATACCGGCATTGACGGCTTCTGATATTCCGAAATCATCTGCATTGACAATCAGACGGGGAAAGGATTTGGAATCAAAAAAAAGGCTACCGTCGACGGGATTCATGGAAGGATAAAGTCTGCGCGGATGGAAAATTTTTAGAAAAACCGGCAATGTCACAGACAATGAACCTCGGTCTGCGGCGGGCTTCAATGATGATACGGCCTACATATTCTCCAAGAATTCCAAGATAAACAAACAGTATGGAAAACAAAAGAGAAATGACCATGAGTGTTGACGCCCAGCCTGGCACTGTTCCCTGACCAAAAATTTTTCCCCAGAAGGCATAAAAGACACCACACACGGATATCAGGCTTCCCATCAGGCCGAATAAAATCCCGATTCGCAAGGGCATAACGGAAAAAGAACTCACCCCTTTCCACGCAAAACTGATCATCTTTTTTAAACTATACTGGGAACGGCCGTGAATCCTCTCCCCTGCCTGGTATGGCACAACGCAGGAAGGAAAACCGATCCATTCGGTCAAACCGCGTAAAAACAATCCCTCTTCTTTGAAACGAAGCAGTTCCTGAAGCGCCTGGCGGTCCAGCAATCGGAAATCCGCAAGGCCGGCCTGCAATTTTACGCCGCTCAGATAAGAGAAGAGCCGGTAAAAACCATGTGAAGTCCACTGTTTAAACCATCCGATCTCAGAATGATCCTTGCGTAAGGTTTTAACGACCTTGAACCCTGATCGCCATTTTTCCACGAGGATCGGTATCATTTCAACCGGATGCTGCAGATCACAATCCATCATTATCACGGCATCACCTTCAGCCATTTCGAGGCCTGCCATGAGGGCATATTGATGCCCGAAATTTCGGGACAGTCGAACCCCCCGTACCCTCGCATCCTGCTCTGCCAGTGTGCTCACGGCAAGCCATGAATCATCCAGGCTGCCATCATCTGCAAAAATCAATTCAAGGCTTCCGGCCAAAGGCTGCAGGACTTCAACAATCCGTTGATACAAAAGAGGGATGTTCTTCTCTTCATTAAATACCGGGACGACAATGGATATGGTTTGTGAAGAAGCTTCTTTCATAAAAAATCAACCCACCCAGTAATGGTTCAGAAAGCCGATGATGTTCAGTGCCAATAGAAGCGCCGAGGTTAACATCCATGCCCCGCGACCCGTGACCGATCGGATGGAGGCTGCCATGAGATATACCGGAAAAAGCATCATGGAATACCGGGCAACCGCAAGAAACGTACCGGTACTCAAGGCGATGGCCATCGAAACCAACATGTAGATACCATATGAAATCCTTAACCGTTTCATTGCCAGAAAACCAATGATAATGACCATGGCCGTAAACAATAGATCATTGAACATATTAATCATATAGGGACTGTTTCGCATCACATAATCAGTGGCAGTCATCTCAAAATCCCTTCCCCAGTTGGATTGGATCCTAAGATAAAGAAAAAAATCACCAAAGGCTATCCAGTGATACAAAAAGAATCCAACGGCTCCGGACGGCGCTATGATTAATGGAAGTACACGTTTCCCAAATAATGATTTCCAGCCCTGGCTCTGAATAAATTCAACCAGCAGCAGCACACATAAAAAAACGCCGGCAATGCGTGTTGCCGATGCAAATGCAGCAAAAATACTTGCGATCAGAAATTTCTGCTCCCGGGCATAATAGACCATGCCAAGAGACAGAAAAAGGAACAGCGATTCCGAATAAACAGCATTGAGTATAAAGGCGGTGGGATAGGCCAGCAAAAACATAACCGGCAGTACCGGGTCAATTTCAGGGTGAAACCGTTGTGTCAGGCGGACCAGCATGGCTGAGGCCAGAATCAGAAAAATACTGCTCACGATCCATCCGGACAGAATCAGATTCCCCCCAACCAGAGGAGCTACGGCCTGAATTAATAATGGATAAAGAGGGAAAAAAACCACATTGGCAATGTCTTTTTCACCCCGCAGATAATATCCTTTTTCAGCAATATCAAGGTACCAGTAAGAATCCCAACGGTTGTGTATATCCACAATTTTCCAGCTCTGGGCAGGCTGTTTGATAACCCCGTTCGCCATCCATTCAAAAGCCGTGTCCTGGCCAAGATTCAACCGGTTGAATGCGATGAGGGCAAAACAGTTGACAATCAAAAGCCAGATGACAACCATGCCCACCCCATGCCAGATAGCCCGATCGGATTGACAGACACTTTGAAGCTTGCTCCCGCCGACACCGGAAAAAGTGACCATAAGTCGTCTTAATATGCCCCTTGTTAAAGATGATGCATTGACTCCATATGCATGTCAGATACCCTTTAAGATGGGAAGAGGCTTTTTGTCAAGAATAGGATAATAAAATAATCAAAAGTTAATATGCTTTGTTCTTGAAAAACGTGAGAAAAATTTACGTTTTTTGGATGTCACATATTTAGCGCAGCAATTCATCCGTCGGTCATTGCATCCAAGGCGGGTCCACAGGCATGCCTATAAATAAAAGATTTGGAATGTGAACGGGCAGGCCACAGGCTGAATATTTTAGCAATGGTGTCGGGCAATCCGTCACGCGAGAATTTATCCGATATAAAACATCAGGAAATTGCCTCAGCATATTATAACCATTTAAACCCGCTCTTCAGGTTGAAGAATAAAAAAATCAAGACCCGATAAAAACGCAGGTCTTATTTATGCGACCATCAAATCCCAAAAATAGCGCCGTTGCATTCCATGACAAATCATTTCCCCGCAGGATAGCAGGTGTATGTATTTTTTTTCATTTTTTTGGGATCCTTAAAACGACGCATTTCGTTTTTAAAAAATTAAGATGCGGTCAATGCCAAGATCAACTTATCAGTATAGACCTCAAGTGTCGGCAGCGATCTATTTGGGGCGTTTGAATCAAATACCAAAGCTTATACTATACGTGATTTTTTGAGCAATTCATCTTGCTTCTTCTGTCTCTGGCATGGTTTCTGCTAAGGCAACCTTTTTTATTGACTAATGATGATGTCGAGAGACTGAAATCTTTTATAATAAGAAGGATATAAAAAAATGACTTTTGAAACAAAACTTGCCCGGGGAGAATTTGCCGTACTGGTTGAAATGAATATCCCCAAGGGAGTTGATATATCAGAAATTGTGACAAATGTAAGACACCTTAAATCACGTATCGATGCAGTGGTGATTCCGGATATGGACGGTGGTGTCATGCGAATGAGCGCACTTGGCGGCGGTGCCGTCATCCGGCAGCAGGGGTTTGAGCCGGTCATCCACATTTATGGCCGGGACCGTAATAGATTGGCCATACAGGGGGATGTGCTGGCAGCCCAGGTACTGGGAATCCGAAACCTTCTCGTTGTGCAGGCAGATTCAATGGCCAATAGCGATCATCCCTCGGCAAAGGTCGTTGATGATTTGAATGAACTGGATCTCCTGGAGATGGTTCGTTCTCTTCAAAAAGGGGTTGATCTGGCCGGTTTTGATCTGAAAGGAAAGCCTGCCTTCTTCACCGGTTGCCAGGTTCAACCGATCCGGGATGACGGACATCTGGCCGAAGAATTTGAAAAAGCCAAAGGAAAAGTTGAGGCCGGGGCACAGTTTATCATGGTTCCGCCGGTCTTTGATATGGATGTCTACAAGCAGATCCTAAATAAATTCATCTCATTGAACGTACCTGTGATTGCCACGGTTTTCATGTTGAAAAATGTGGGTATGGCCCGTTATATTTCCATTAACGACCCGGGTTCAAGATTGTCTGAGTCGTTGATCGGCCGGATACGGAAAGCAAAGGACCGGGAAACGGAATGTATTCATATTGCGGGCGAAATGATCCGTTCGCTCAAAAACGAAGTCCAGGGCATCAAAATTTCCGCTGTGGGCTGGGAAGACCGGTTACCTGCAATTCTTGACTGCGCAGGCCTTTAAAACATCTATCCGTTTTTCATTCTTTGTTTTCGAGCAGATGATAGAAAATGGATATTTATCAATTCAACAGGTTATATATGCAAAAGCTTAAAGATATTGAACATAGTGAGACCGCCCACACGCATGTGCTGGTGATCGGCGGTGGTGTTGGGGGTATTCGTGCAACCCTGGATCTGGCTGAATCCCGAAGAAATGTCATTCTGATTGACAGTGCCTATTCCATTGGCGGATTAATGACCAGCCTGGACAGGACTTTTCCAACCAATAATTGTGATTTATGCACCGTATCCCCCCATTTGTCTGAAAATACACGACAGGTTTATCTTAACCTCATGCCCATGACCCGGCTTAAAGCCTTAACGGGTGAGGCTGGCAGATTCACGGCCACACTGGTGACAGAGCCAAGATATATTGATATGGAAAAATGCACGGCCTGCGGGGAATGTTACAAACATTTTCCCGATATTGTCAGGTTTACCCCGGGACTTGATCCCCGGGCGCCGACCTGCATGCGGTATCCGCAGGCCACACCCTATGCCTTTTCCATTGATATGGAAAAAATGGCTGATATAACGGCCTTGCAAAAGATCTGCAAGGCAGACGCTATTTTTCCCGAGGACCGGCAGCAGATAAAAACGGTTGAGGTTGCATCGGTGATTCTCAGCATGGGGGCTGAACTATTTGACCCTTCAGGTTTAACTCATTTCGGGGCCGGTAAGTTTGATAATGTTGTAACCGGTTTACAATATGAACGGATCATGTCGGCTTCAGGCCCTTTTGAGGGTGATCTGATCAGGGTGTCGGATAAAAAAAGACCCAGGAAAGTGGCATGGATTCAATGTGTTGGATCAAGGGGGATCAATAAAGGTGATGTCCCCTATTGCTCCAGCGTCTGCTGCATGGTGTCCTTGAAAGAGGCCATGGTGACAAAAGAACGGTTTGCCGAAACCATTGAAACAACTATTTTTTATATGGACATGCGAACTTTTGGAAAGGATTACGAACTCTTCCTCAACCGGGCGAAAACCGACTATGGCATCCGGATGATCAGAAGCCGCCCGCACACCATTACTGAAGACCCTGAAACAAAAAATATTTCCATTACCTATGCGTTGGAAGAAAAAGCACTTCAGATGACTGAAGAATTCGATATGGTGGTACTGTCCACAGGTTTCAGGGTACCCGGGTCTTCCGTGGAGCTGGCCCGGCAGTTGGGAATAGAATTGAATATCCATGATTTTGTCAAAACAGATCCTTTTAATTCCGTGGTCACGTCAAGACCGGGGGTGTATGTTTGTGGCGTCGCACAGAGCCCCAAAGACATCCCGGAAACCATGGTACAGGCAAGTGCGGCAGCCGGCATGGCAGCATCAAACCTGACGGCTGCAGTGGATATACCTGAGGAGGATAACGGATTTATACCGGAAAAAGATGTTTCGACCCAGCCCCTCAGAATCGGGGTCTTTATCTGTGATTGCGGGCTGGAAATCGGCGGCCTGCTGGATATGGATAAAATGGTTGAATTTGCCGGATGCCAGACTGATGTGTTGGTATCCCGGGCTGTCGGACATGGGTGCAGCAGCGAGTCCATGAATTTGATTGAAGAATCGATCAGGACCAACGACCTGAACCGGGTGGTCATCGGAGGCTGTTCACCCAGAACCCATGAAACCAAATTCCAGGATCTGCTCAGGCGAGCCGGCCTGAACAAATACCTGGTGGAAATCGTAAACTTAAGGGACCAGGATGCCTGGGCCCATTTAGGGCATCCCAAAGAAGCTCTCAATAAAGCATTCCAACTGCTCAGGGCCGGTATCTGCGGTGTCCGTAAAAGCAGACCGCTGATGGATCAATTCCTGCCCATGAATCCTAATGCACTGGTTGTCGGCGGTGGGGTTACCGGAATGACAGCGGCACTTCAGTTAGCAGATCAGGGAATTAAAGTCTATCTTGTGGAAAAAAACTCAACCCTGGGAGGCCTGGCCAAATCCATCCGGAGAACCATTGAAGGAGAGGATGTGGGCGTATTCATGTCCCGTTTGACGGATCAAGTATCCACCCATAAAAATATCATGGTATTGGCAAATTCCATTATCGTTGATCACTCAGGAGTACCGGGCCGGTTTAAAACAGGGCTTCAAACCGGTCCAAGAATGAACTATATGCAGATTGATCACGGGGTAACCATTTTTGCCACCGGTGCCTTGCCGAACCGGCCGGATGCATATGGTCTGGGGCTGCATGAAAATATTGTGACCCAACTTGAACTGGATGTGCTGATTGAAGATTATCCTGAAAAAATAAAAAAAATGACCCAGATGGTCATGATCCAGTGTGCCGGGTCAAGGGAGCCCGGTAACCCTAACTGCTCAAGGGTCTGCTGTCAGGCTGCAGTTAAAAATGCATTACGGGCTAAAACGTTGAATCCGGATATTGAGATTTATGTTTTTTACCGGGATATGCGTACCTATGGATTTCAGGAGGATTATTACAGACAGGCCCGAAACATGGGTATCCAGTTCATTCGGTTTTCTTTGGAGAATAAACCAGAGGTATGGGTTGAAAATGACCGGATTTCCGTTTTTGCACACGACATCATTCTGGATCGTAAAATTCAGATTGAAACAAGCTGTCTGGCTTTGAGCACGGGAATGACAGCAGATGACGAGACCACGGAAGACATGGCCATGATGTTTCATCTTCCGAGAACCTCCGATCATTTTTTCCTTGAAGATCATGTCAAACTAAGACCGGTTGACATGAGTGTCAGGGGTATTTTTGTGGCCGGAACGGCACGATCTCCCAAAAACATCCAGGAGAGTATTACCGAGGCCCATGCGGCTGCCTGCCGGGCACAGGCCCTGCTGGCAAAAAAGGAAATCAACCTGGGTGCGGCAGTGGCAAAAGTGGATTCCTCAAAATGCGCTGCCTGCCTTATCTGTGTTCGCGCCTGTCCTTTCAGCATCCCGTTTATCAATGAAGACGGTTATTCACAGATTGATCCGGCCAAATGTCAGGGATGCGGCGTGTGTGTTGCAGATTGTCCGGCCAAGGCCATTCAGTTATTTGCCTATGAAGATGATCAGATTCTGGCCAAAATAGAGGGTTTGCTTGGAGGGTTGAATTGATGGAAAATTTTGAACCGGAAATTATTGCATTTTGTTGCCATTATTGTGCTTATACCGCTGCTGATATGGCCGGCAGCAAAAGGTTGTCCTATCCTACAAATGTAAAAATCATCCGGGTCCCCTGCACCGGGAAAGTGGATGCCCTCCACATCATGAGCGCTTTTGAAAAAGGTGCTGACGGTGTTTATGTGGCTGGCTGTCTTGAAGGGGACTGTCATTTTAAAAACGGGAATACCCGTGCCGCTCAAAGGGTGGCCCATGTCCAGAAAATTTTGCAGGATCTTGGCTGGGACACGCAGCGGCTGGCAATGATGAATATGTCGGCCGGAATGGGTGAAGTATTTGCCCGGACGGCATGTGAGTTTACTGAAAAAATAAAACAACTGGGACCCAGTCCCGTAAAGCAGATGAATACAGACAGTTATCGGCAGACACAACGCTGATAATGCAATCTTTGGAGATACAAACATGATAACAGCAGAACAAAAGCCGTTAAAAGAAATTATAGATTCTATTTCGCCCTATGAAAAAATTTTTCTGGTGGGTTGTAATGAATGTGTAACCGTGTGTGCTGCAGGCGGCAGAAAAGAGGTCGGTCTTCTGGCTTCAGTCCTTCGCCTGCATTATTTAAAACAAGGCCGAACCATTGAAATAAAGGAAATTACACTGGAACGACAATGTGACCCTGAATATGTAGAAGAACTGGCATCGGAGATTCACAGAACTGAGGCGGTTCTTTCCATGGCCTGCGGCTGCGGTGTGCAGACCCTGGCCGGGCGATACAGGGAGACCCCGGTGTTCCCTGCCGTTAATACCCTGTTTATGGGCGCATCCGAAGCCCAGGGAATTTGGGCCGAAAGATGTCAAGGGTGCGGCGATTGTCTTCTGGGTCTGACCGGAGGCATCTGCCCGGTGGCACGCTGTTCCAAACACCTGCTCAATGGCCCCTGTGGCGGAACCTCCCATGGCAAATGTGAAATTGCGCCGGATGTTGACTGTGCCTGGTGCCTGATCTGGGAAAGATTAAAGGCTTTGGGGTTGGAAAAGCGCTATGAAGAAATTATGGAAGCTAAGGACTGGCGGTCTGCTGGCGGCGGCGGGCCCAGGAAAATAGTTAGAAAGGATTTGCTACTATGAAGACAACGAGCAGACTGGAAACTGTACTGGCATCGGGAAATCTTGCCGTAACCTCTGAATGCGGCCCCCCACGTGGCGCACGTCCTGAGAAGGTAAAAGAAAAGGCACTTCTTTTAAAAGATTATGTGGATGCCGTAAATGTAACAGACAATCAGACCGCCATGGTGCGAATGTCCAGTTGGGCAGCCGGTGTGATCATCAAACAGATGGGCATGGATCCCATCCTGCAGATGGTGACAAGAGACAGGAACCGCCTGGCCATGCAGAGTGATATTATCGGAGCATATTCGCTGGGTATTAATACCATGCTCTGTCTTTCCGGGGACCATCCGAAATTTGGCGATCATCCCATGGCAAAAGGGGTATTTGACTTGGATTCCGTGCAATTGGTGCAGATGGTTAAAAAAATGCGGGATGAGGGAAAATTCCAGGGGGGGGCAGATATTGACAGCCCACCGAAAATGTTTGTGGGTGCTGCGGCTAACCCTTTTGCCGACCCTTTTGAACTCAGGGTTGCAAGGCTTGCTAAAAAAGTAAAGGCCGGCGCGGATTTTATCCAGACCCAATGTGTTTTTAATCTGGAAAAATTTGAAAAATATATGGAAATGGTGTGTGACAGGGGGCTGGATAAGCAGGTGCATATTCTGGCCGGGATCACCCCCATGAAATCTGCCGGGATGGCAAGATATATGAAAAACAAAGTCCCGGGGATGGATGTGCCCGATGAAATTATCAAACGCCTTGAAGGGGTCAGCAAAGCTGAACAGCCTGAAGAGGGGTTGAAAATAGCGGTGGAATCTATACAAAGATTAAAGGAGGTCAGAGGGGTTCATGGATTTCATATCATGGCCATTGAATGGGAAGAAAAGGTTCCTCAAATCGTTAAAAATGCAGGTTTGTTACCAAGGCCTGCTGAAAATGAATTAAAAAATCTTTAGAAAATAAAAAAGGAGCTAATAAAATGAGCAATAAACAATTAATTTTAGTCGTAGATGATGATCCCGATCTGGTGGAAGCGGTTTCAATGAAGCTGGAAGCTTTGGAATACAGGGTTTCCAGGGCCTATGACGGTGAAGAAGCCATGGAAAAAATAAAAGAGGAAAAACCTTTTCTGGTTATCCTGGATGTCATGATGCCAAGAAAAAACGGATGGGAAGTGTGCGACGAGATCAAAAAGGCTGACCATTTAAAGGATATTATTGTTGTGCTTTTAACTGCTGTGGCGGATTCCGTCAGAACAACCAGCTATACCCATCATGACGGTAAAACAACCCTGGCAGATGATTATGTCCCAAAACCCATAGATCTCGACAAACTCATGGAGATTATCGACAGCTATTGCAACTGATATTTGAATTTAAACCGGAACATCAAGCTGAAGTATAACATTCATATGGCGGGGTAAATTTTCAGCATCCCCGCCATTTTGATCTTGTCACAAAGGCAGTGTGATCAAATTTTAAACATGACAGACTCAGTCAAAATAAATGGAATCCGCCTGAATAAAAAGTTTATCCAGGTCACGCAGGACGATATCCTCCTAAAGATGCCGGACCGTGCTTTTCTTTATGAGGCATTGGAATCCAGGAAGATCAATATGGTATGTATGATATTGAATACCATGGGAAACAGGACCTTTGTTTCAGGAACGATCGCTTCAAAAAATTTCGGACAGAACGTCCATACGGCCGGCGATTGGCAGTGTAATCCGGATATCTGTACCGTGTCGGTTTATCCCCATCATCACAGACTTGAGTTTCTAGGGCTGATGTTGCAGCTTCTGGGTGAACAGAAACATTTTTTTCACTATATGGTGTCTTCCAATTCAATGCTGACGTTTGTTCAGGATGAGGATCATAGCCTCAGGTTTACGAAAATGCTGTCTGACGGATTTGATCTGCCCCGGTCCCATGCTCCCTTTGAGCAGGAGGAGAACGATGAGCAGGCCTTGTTCGTAAAGAAAAGATATCCTGAAACCCGGGCAACCTATGTTGAAGAGAAAATCAAGACCTATGGCATGGTTTTGACAACAGGATTGAACCTGAATGTTTATGAATTTTCTTTTGACCATTTATCCGGATTCGGGCAAAGACTCCGGTCCCTTAACACCCATGATTGCTTTTCCAATGTATCCGCTTATATGACCCCTGATCAACAGATCCATCTGTTTTTATTGACAGGTAAACCACAGATAGACCTTGGACAAAAGGTTTATCCTGCCGAACTTTTGAGTTTTCACGGGCCTCATTTCGGGGATCGGCATGGAATTATGAGCCGGACCCTGCAATGCCTTCAAAACCATGAGATACCTGTTTTACAGGCCTGTTGTACCGGTGCCAGTATCCATATCCTTCTGCAGAAAGGCAGGGGAACAAAGGCTAAGCAGGCATTGACAACAGTGTTTGAAAATCCATAAGCCATATAGAAAGCTGTGAATCAAAAATGAGAGAATCGGAAGAATCAGAGAAGGCAGTGGACTGGCAGACAAGGGTATTTGATTCCCTGTTCTATCCCAGTGTGGTCATTTCTCTGGACCGGACCCTTGTGGGAGCAAATAAGAAATTTTATGAAACCTTTAACCTGTCTTATAAAGAAATCTACGGGAAAAAGTGTTTTCATGCTTTTTTTTATAAGGATACCCCCTGTGAAACAGAGCAATGCACGATTTCCAAGGTCCTGAAAGACAAAAAGACTCACCGGTTTACCTTGAAACGTCATTATCGATGGGAGGAGAGAGTATTTTCTCCAATTTTTGATGATACCGGAGAAGTCGCTTATATCATCGCCGGTATGCGGGATATTACCCAGACCAAATCCCTTGAAAACCAGTTGCATGGCGCACAGGAATTTATCAGCCAGGTGATCCATTCTTCTGCAAGCGCCATTGTTGCGGCCGATAGGCAGGGAAATATCAATTTAATGAACTCTGTGGCAAAAGAGTTGTTTGGTGATTATAACGGCGGAGAAGGAAAAATCCGCCATACCGAGCAATTGTATCCTCCGGGAAAAGCCAAGGAAATCATGAAAATGCTTCGGAATGAAAAAGTCGGAGGCCAGGGAAAACTTCTCGTTCCACGGACGACCATTGTGAATTCCCACGGGGAAGAGATTGAAGTTGAGATGTCGGCTGCCATCATTTACGATGACAAAGGCAATGAATCTGCCACCATGGCCATTTATAACGATTTAAAAGATAAGACCAAGGTTGAAAAAGAGTTGAAAATGGCCCAGAAACAGCTTGCCCACTCAGACAAAATGGCGTCTCTCGGCCAACTGGCAGCAGGCGTTGCCCATGAAATCAACAACCCTTTGACCGGGATATTGTTTTATGCAGGCCTTCTTCTGGAACGTAAGGATATGGACAAGGCCATGACCGAAGACCTTAACTGTATTCTTGAAGATGCCAACCGGTGCAAGGAAATCGTCAAAAGCCTTCTCGCCTACAGCCGGAAGGAAGGATCTGCCAAGACCATTGTCCATCTCAATGAGATTGTCGAACAGAGCCTGACCTTGATCCGGGACCAGAAAAAGTTCAGAAATATACAGATTGAAAAAGATCTGTCCGAGGATATGATGCTGATTCTTGCAGATACGACCAAGTTGAATCAGGTCATGATCAATTTGATCATGAATGCAGCAGATGCCATGGATGGAATCGGTACCATCACGCTCATGACCCGTAAAGAAAAAATCCTGAAAAAGATCTTTCTTGAAATCAAAGATACAGGCACGGGGATCCCCCATGAAAATTTATCCAAAATTTTTGATCCATTTTTTACAACAAAGGCAGTGGGAAAAAGTACCGGACTCGGGTTGAGTATTGTTTACGGCATATTGGAAGAGCATGGGGCAAAAATTTCCATTAAACGAACAAGTTCAAAAGGAACGACGTTTATCATTGAATTCCCCATGTATGTGGCATCGGAAGATGGGCCAGCCCTGTGCAATCCCATAACCGGCCAATTAAAAAATTAATCGGTAAAAATATAGAACAAATGAAAAATTTATCAGGAAATTCCATAAAAGAGTGTGTTCAGAATCTATTTTTTAAGCCAAGGGTATTGGTCGTAGACGATGAAATTCGGATCCAGGAAGCATGTAAAAGATTACTGACCGAAGAAGGATGTGATGTTGAAATCGCTGAAAACGGCATCAAAGGCTTAAAGATGCTTGAAGAAAAACATTTTGATATTCTCCTTTTAGATCTGATGATGCCGGGAATGTCCGGTTTTGATGTCCTTACAGATGTCAAAGCGCATCATCCGGATACGGTTGTCATCGTTATTACCGGTTATGCAACCCTTGAACATTCTGTTGAGACAATGAAAAAAGGGGCCTTTGATTTTTTACCAAAACCGTTCTCACCCCAAGAATTAAGGGTCATCATCTGCAAGGCCATAGAATTTATCCGGACTCTTCAGGATATTGCGACGGAAAAATCCCGGATGAGGGTCATGATCAATACCTTGACCGAAGGGGTTTTGACAACAGATAACCAGAAACGGATTGCTCTTGCAAACCCGGCCTTTTTAAAAATGATCGGTTGCAGAAAAACAGCGATCATCGGCCACAACATAACGGAATTCATAACAGATCCCAAGCTGCTGGAAGTGATAGACAGGGCTGTTCATCAGCCTGAGAACACATTTTCAGAAATCACTGAGGAAATCATCATACCCAAAGGAAAAGACGAGATAATCATCGGCATCCGGTGTATTCCGTTTCAGGACCGCTTGAACCGAAACCTAGGGTCTATTACTGTTTTCCATGATATTACGGACTTAAAAAAAATCAATCAAATGAAATCGGATTTTGTTTCAATGGTTGCCCATGAAATCAAAAGCCCGCTGAATTCCGTCCTCATGCAGTTGAATGTTATTCTGGACGGACTTGCCGGAGCATTGACAGAAAAGCAGAAAGAAATTTTGAAGCGGGTTTCGGATCGCATCAACTCAGTAACCCAGCTTTCATCAGAGCTTCTCGATCTTTCCAAAATTGAATCAGGATTGATTAATCAGGACAGGGAGGAATTAAATCTGATTGAGCTGATTAAAGGTCAGGTGGAGGGTTATCGCGAAAAAGCAGAAGCCGAATCCATCCATCTGTCGATAAAGGACTCTGCAAAAGAGGTTTACATGATGGGAAATCGGATGAACATTGAAGAAGTGGTATCCAACCTCATATCCAATGCGATTCGGTACAGCCCGAATGGGGGTGAAATTCTGGTATGGACAGATGAAAAAAGCGATTGCCTGGCTATAAAGGTTTCAGACACCGGCCTGGGGATTCCGGCAAAGGATCTGGATCATATTTTTGATCGATTCTATCGTGTGAAGAATGAAAAAACTCGGTATATTAATGGGACCGGCCTGGGGCTCGCCATTGTGAAAAACATTGTTGAGGCTCATCATGGCACGATTCAGGTAGACAGCACGGAAGGCAAGGGCGCCTGCTTTTCAGTTATTTTCCCAAAATCCGAATATAAGCTTTGTTCTTGAAAAACATGAGAAAAATTTACGTTTTTGGATATCTTATATTCATTGCCAAGTCCTGCGTAATATGTCTTAACCCCTGATCGATGTGGCTTGCCCCTTGTTCAAGAATGTAGGGTTGTGTTGAGAATATGTGAACGAGCAGGCCTACTTAAAAATGACATTGGAACAGACTTCCACGAGGGGATACAAACAAGAAACCAAGGAGCATCTGATGGACAAAATGAGCCATGAGCTCGATCATAAAACATCCGGGAATTGCCCCGGCATATTATTACCATCCACCCTTAGCTCCTTCAATAAAGGGGAAAAAATATGAAACAAAAATCAATAAACGGAATTGCGAGCCAAATGCCGGGGCCTGACCCTGATGAACTTGCCCGGCAGTCTTTAAACAAGATCAAACAAAAATTCATTGTGATGAGCGGTAAGGGCGGTGTTGGAAAAACAAGCGTATCCGTAAATCTTGCCATTGCCCTTGCAAATAAAGGATACCAGGTTGGATTATTGGATGTGGATATCCACGGGCCGGATATTCCCAGGATGCTTGGACTGACAGGCATGCTGGAAGCCAACGCCAATCGTCAGATGACGCCGATGCCCTACTCAGCCAACCTGAAAGTCCTGTCCATGGAATCCCTTATGGCGGACAAGGATACGGCGATTATCTGGAGGGGCCCGGTCAAACATACCGCTATCCGTCAGTTTATCGGGGAGGCCGACTGGGGCGACCTGGATTATCTGATCATTGATTCACCACCCGGTACTGGGGATGAACCCTTAACTATTGCCCAGTTGATTCCGGATGCCAAGGCCGTTATTGTCACCACTCCCCAGGAGGTATCCCTGGCAGATATCCGTAAATCCATCAGTTTTTGCAGAAACGTCAATATGAGTATATTTGGAATTATCGAAAACATGAGCGGTTTTACCTGTCCCCATTGTAACCGGACCGTTGATATTTTCGGAACCGGTGGCGGTGAAAAAACAGCCCTGGCCTATGGCATTCAATTTTTGGGGAAACTCCCTTTTGATCCGGATATGGTAAAATGCGGGGATAACGGTATTTCCTTTCAGAACAAATTCAAGAGCTCTGCCATTACGGAAGCGTTTCAAAAAATAACAGGGGAAATGGAAAACATTACTTAAAAATATCCTATTTAAAAAGGATTGTCATCGTAAGATCCCAAAAAGTCAGGAGTAAGAATTGAATATTCCTATGTGACAGATACAGCCATTTTTTGTGTGATTATTTCGTATAAAGGAGGAATTTTATTTCTCCGATATAACCGATCTGTCAGATACGCCCAGAAAGATATTTTTAATTTTCTGCAGGTCTTTTCCAAGAGGAGTTCAGTTTTGTTTTTAAAAATTCTTTTCAGTGCCAGATCGAGTGATGCCCATCCGGTTTTTCGGGTAAAAAGCGCATCAAACTGTTTTTCAAGTTTGCTTTTGCTTAATTCATCCGGGTTAAGTCGATTTCATTGATGATCCGGCCTTCTCACACAAATCATCCATGGGATAACAGACATGCCCGTCATTGGAAAGCTCATGCAATACAAATTCAATCCCGACTTCAATGGCGGCATAGGCTGTACTCACGCCATGAGATTGTAAAAACACCAAAAGCTATGGTATAAAAATCATTTTCTAATGATGATGATGTGATTCTCCACCGCCTTTAAAGGTGTCATATGCTGCCTTTAAAATACAGTACGTCAGACCAGCGCCCAAGATGGAAATGGCATACCAGAACCCGCCGAAAAAGATTACATGCGCCATATCCCAGACCCATTCAAAATTAAATGGAAACATACTCTTTCTCCTTCAAATAATTATTCGGTTTCTGTGACCGGCTGAACTGCGTTAAGCTCTTTTTCCTGTGGAAAAACAGGAAGATACCGGTAGGTAACCGCAATCAGTATAATTCCATAGGCAACCGGAAGAACCGTTGTAGCGACTTCCTGCCAGCTTGGAATATAGAGCGCCCAAGTATCAAAGCTCATTACCGGGATGGCCATGATCTGGAGCACCATAACCCATCGGTTCAGACAGACACCGATCACACCCAGAATAATGGCGAGCAGTCTGAGTGTCGGGTTTTCACGGGTTGATTTCATGATGAGAAGAAGACCCGGGATAACACCGCAGATGATGATCTCGGTAAACAGTATCCAGTACCCGTAAAAAGCATTATTGGAATAGAAATGATCGATATCCAGTCCAAGTCCCGGTACGGTAACGGTAGCCCAATAAATGGTATCAATGATCTTGGCAATGATATAAGTGGTGATCATCCAGCCGGATATTTTTGCAAGGAGATGCACCACATTATCCTTAACCAGTTTTTTGCCAGTAACGGCTTCTGTAATTTTTGTCACCAGTAGAGTAAAACAGGGGCCGAAAGCAGCCGCAGACCATGTGAACAAAAAGAAAGTCCAGGGCCAGATTAAAAGGCCTTCCCTTACTGCAAAAGGCCGCCCGTACATGACTCCTGCAACACCGCCAAGTGATCCCTGGTGAAAAAAGGAAAGAAAAGCACCGGTTGCAGCAAAAACAGCCATTACCCCATGCATGTTATGGGCAAGATGATGAAAGAAAGGCACCTTGTTGGCCTGTCTGTTTTCCAGGATGTTGGGGATAAACTCAATGGTCAATACCGCAAAATAGCAGGACAGACAAAAAGCCACTTCTGTCAGCATGGAATGGACATTGGCATGCCAGAAAATAAACCATCCGCGCAGGGGCTGACCGATATCGATGGCAAGGATCAGCAGCGCCGAGCTGTAACAGATAAAACCGATGATTACGGCAAAATTGATGATGTTTTTTAGTTCATCCACTTTAAAAATATATTTTAACAGACCTGTAAAAAATGCGCCGCCGCCCACTGCAATAACCGCAAGATCCGCCCAGATCCAGAGGGCAAACCCGTAATTATCGTTCATATTGGTCTGGTTAAGGCCTTTCCACCAGATGAGCCCCATGGCATAAACGCCCCAGAGAACCACGGCACCCACAATGGCAATTCCTAAGGCAAATTTTGGAAAAGCACAGCGTTTTGCACCTTCAGGTATTAATGCAGAATCCATATTTATTCACTCCTAACAAAGGTTTTGGATATGTTAACCATGGGATTCGGACCCATGATGATTCTTAATTTTATCCCATTCACCGGCAAGATAATTATCCCCGGCTTTTCTGACCCATTCACGTTCGGAAAGATAATAGACCTTCGGGTTAGTTCCAAGTCTTTCAAGAAGCCTGAATACATTAGGGTTTCGTGACTTGCCAACGACGGTCGAGTTAATCGATGCCGGGTGGGGGTCCGGTTTTACAATCTCGTGTACCCTGTGGGCAGGATTGTAAAGATCCCCGAAAACAATGGCGCCAGCAGGACAGGCCGTGGTACAGGCAGTCTGATATTCATTTTCCTCAATATCTTCCCGTCCATCATAATATGCCTTGTCTTTGGCAGCCTGGTATCTGTGATAACAAAAACTGCACTTTTCAACCACACCCCTCATTCTGGGAGATACATCCGGGCTCAGGTATTTTTCCATGCCTTCGGGCCATTTGGGATCCCACCAGTTGAAATACCGGGCATGATAGGGGCATGCTCCCATGCAATACCTGCATCCAAAACAGCGGGTATAAATCTGGCTTACAATTCCTGTATCATATCCATAATCCGTTGCCGTTGCAGGGCAAACGGAAACGCAGGGCGAATGCCCATGGTCCCCCTTACCGCCACAATGCTGACAGGGTCTTGGCAGGTATACAATTTCTGTCTCAGGAAAGGATTTACCATTGGTCAATTTATAAACACGCATCCAGGTGATACTATCCTTTTTGTTGGATTCATCCTCCTTGAATGGGACATTGTTCTCAGACATGCACGAAACCATGCAGGAACCGCATCCTGTACATTTGTCCAGATCTATCACCATTCCGAACTTATGTGCTTTTTTATCATTTTTATTCATTAAAAACCTCTTTAGCAAATTATCCTTGAATATCAAGCTCTTGAAATTTTAACTTTTATTCCAAAGGCAGCATCCACTCCTGAACCGGGTTCAATTACCGGGCCGATCAAGTCATTAATATTGACACCCTTGTTTGATACATATTTATTATCAAAGGTATGACCGAGGCCCTTCACCATTCCAATCACACCCGGCATCATGCCATCATTGAGATTGATCATGACTTTTGCAGTCCCCACAGGGGTGGTTAAGGTCACATAGTCATAATTTTTAAGGCTGCCAGCAGTTTTGGGATTGATTTCAACAACCGTATCTTTGCCTTTTAACACTTCATCAGAGACGGTTTTAATGGAAAAAGGAGCTGCGGCCGGTGCTGAGCTGGGCAATCTCATATTATCAATGGGAATCAGCATTAGATCCCCATCTCCGTTTGACTGAACCGATGCAGGATTTCCAGCAAGAAAAGTCATATCAACTTCGGGAGGTGCTTCAGGAACACCTTTGGCCAAAATTGCATGACCGCTTTTTGATAATGACTTCCAGATGCTTCCCGCCACAGTTTCAAGGCACTTGTCATAAGATGCCCATTCAAAGTTTTTACCAATTGAGCCGCCAAGTGCTTTTGCAATAAGAAGAAGAATATCTCCAGGATGTTTTGTATTAAATAACGGTTTGACAACGGGTTTTGATAGCCCGACCACCATTTTTGCAAGTCCGGCTCCGGAAGGAATATCTTCGAGCCGTTCAATAAATGTATGAACCGGCAGGATAATATCCGCCTCTCCGGCAGTTTCATCCATAAATGATGAAAAACTGACAACAAAGGGTATCTTCCCAAACGCCTGTTTAATGGTTTTGGTATCATGCAATGCATAACAGGGATTGGACTGATAGACAAAAAGCGCTTCCACAGCCGGTTGAGAAGATACATTGACTTTTTCAAACAGATCGTGGACATATTGACCGAATTTAGGCTTAGCAATCCCTTCTTTGGCTGCATCATCCATGGATTCTTCCGGAAATTCCAGATAATTCTTAACCGGTTGAATAAATGCTCCACCTTTTCTATTGATACTACCCACAAGGCAGTTCAAGGAATGTACGGCAATCAATTCCTTCAGACTCTGAGAACCATCCCCCCTGCCCTTGCCAAAGACCGCAACCGGCATCTTTGCTTTTGCAAACAGAGTCGCAGTTTCTTCAATATCAGTTTCTTTTATGCCGGTTATTTCAGATGTTTTTGAAAGGGAGTAATCGTTTTGAAGCGTTGCTGCAAGTTTGTTGAATCCGCCTTTGAACTTAGCAGCCGCTGCAGCATCAAACAGATTCTTTTTCAGGATAACCGCAGCCATGCCCAGGGCCAGATCAGCTTCTGTTCCGGGTTTAATTGGAACCCATTTGTCAGCATTAGCGGCTGTATTGGAAAGTCTGGGTTCAATCTGATAAAGCTTAGCCCCCCTTTCCTTTCTGGATGCATTGGCTTTAAAACAGCTTACAGGTGATCCCCATCCTTCGATGACTCCGGCGCCAAAACTTAAAACAAAATCCGAATTTTCAAGATCAAATCCAATGGTTGTTCCCTTACCGTGCAATGCTGCTGCTGTCAATTCAAGATAAGACTCAAAACTCGGCATGGTATAAAGATTGGTTGATCCAAATGATTTCATTAGTCTTTTAAAGAGCCCTGAAACAGATCCCTGATCCTTATCTATAATGCAGGCCAGTTTCTCAGGTGTTTTGGCGGATCTGATATCAGAGAGCTTTTTTGCAACCATGGAAACAGCATCATCCCAGGAAATTTCTTCGAATTTGTCACCCTTTTTTTTCAAAGGTGTTTTAATTCTTGCAGGATCATATAAATACTGAAGGATAGATATCCCATGAAGGCATGCCCCGCCGTCATTGATGGGATATTCATCGAGTCCTTCAACCTTGACAGGTCTGTCATCAATTTTCCTGACGCTGATGCCGCAGCTTCCAGGACAAAGACTACAAACCGAACTTACATAGCTTACTTCTCCGTCAACGGGAACAGGAGTCCATGGCCAGTTTTGTGTCCAGATGGAAGAATCATCTGTCAGTTTCAATATAACGGGAGAAACTGAAATACCTGCAACTGCACCAAGTCCCAATCCCAAGAAGCTTCTTCGATCAACTTTCATAAATTATTCCTCTATAAAGTTTTTGAATTCTTGTGTTTCAGGTTGTCTATTTGTGGCACTGGAAACAATAGCCCTGGTGGCCTGTTTCCTTTTTGTGACACTCTGCGCAGTCATCCATCTTCATACGATCCCAGGAATGTTTCTTAATTCCCCAGATATTCTGACCCCAGATATCACGGCTATAGCCTGTAATCCGATTCTCTTCATAGGGTTTCAATGTGGTGGACGTGCCGATAGGACCGTGACATGTTACACAATCCATTCCTTTAGTTTTGGTATGTGCCGCATGAGAGAAAAAGACACAATCCGGTTGCCTTGAATAAACATACCAGGGAACTTCCTTTTCTTTGGCTACATACATTTCCGCAAACACGGCCTCATCTTTTGTCTCGCCCAGAGGTGTTTCACTATGGCACTCCATACATTTAGCAAGTTTTGGAATGCCGTTAAAACTGCCGTCTTCCCTTAACGCATGGCATGATTCACAATCACTTGTTTGTTCAACATGAAGCTTGTGATCAAAATTAAAAGGCTGCTCTTTTTTGGAATAGAGCAATTTGGGGAACAGCAGCGTGCCGGATAAGAAGCATATGACAAATGCCAAAATAAAAAAGATGACACCGAGTCCCAGCCCTTTGTCATCTTTTGTGTCACCGGCAGCGCATTCCCCTGTACTTTCCTCGGAACCACTCTCACTTTTGTGTTCTACCTTGCTCATGAAAACTCCATCAATTTATAAGGTTGATGTTAAGTTAGCCAATTTTGTCCAAGCCAGGAGCTCAGACTATTTTTTTGCGAGCAGTAATCCTTACTGCTTAGCAACAGTATCCGTAATCAGCGTTATTCTATATTAACATCTCGTTTTCTTGTCAAGAAGATAAATTAAGAAAGGCAATTGATCTTGAATGGCATTGATTTTATGCGTAGCTGTGCAGCCCGCTTAAGAGATAATTTACACCGAAATAAGTAAAAAGAACTGCCACGAATCCAATAATGGAAATATAGGCAAGAGATTTTCCAGACCATCCTCTGATGATTCTCAAATGCATGAAGATGGCGTAGATCAGCCAGGTGATCAGGGACCAGGTTTCTTTGGGGTCCCAGGTCCAGTATTTTCCCCATGCCGAGTTGGCCCAGACCGCCCCCGTGATAATACCAATGGTAAGAAAAAGAAATCCGAACACCACCATCTGATAGGTTAACTCATCAATGAGTTCCCATGATGGAAGTTTTGCAAACATTGATTCCGATTGAGGGTTACGAGGTTTTACAAAATACATGATGCTGAATCCGAAGGCCACGGCAAATCCGGCATACCCCAAAAAACAGGTGATAACATGGGCAATGAGCCAGTTGCTTTTCAGCGCAGGCAGCAAAGGAGATATTTTGCTGCTGGTGTTCGGGTCAAAGGAAGCATAGGCAATTGCAAGAAATATTAATGGTGAAACAAAAACACCGATAATGCTTTCCTTATATTTAAACTCAACAAAAATATACAGGACGGCAACGGTCCAGGAGAAAAATATCAGAGACTCATACATATTGGAAAAAGGTGCATGCCCATACCCCATCTGGTAAGACTCAACCCACCGCATGATGATACCGGCAGTATTATCCAGAAAACCGATAACAAGGACAACAAACCCGGCTTTGGATAGAATCTGTTTTTTAAATGCAAAGGATCCGATATAGAAAACTGAAGCCAGGGCATAAATGAATGTTGTCGAAGATAATAGAAATGAACTGTTCATAAAAAAATATTTACCCTTTAATTATATGACGCATTTTTCGAATTTTAAGTCTCAACCCATGGCTGTTTCTATTTGATGTCGCTGAAATAGAAATAGTTGAAGACATCTCTCCGGCAGTTTCAATTTCAACAAAATAGGACTCATGGGCCATAAAAAAAGTGATCCAGCATCCGATAATCATCAGAAAAAATCCAGCATATACATACCAGATTCCAGGATCTTTTGTAATGTGAAGCCCTGTATAATGTTTCTGTTCAGCTCCTTTGATCACAAAAGCAAAAGTTCCCTTTCTCATTTTATCGAATGTGGGAAATTTCAAGGGCAACCCTATCTGGAAACTTTTGCCGTCCTTTTCAACAATCCTTCCGACAAAGGCCTGTCCAAGATCATTACCGTTGAAATCAAAGTGAGGCAGGAATTCTTCAATCATAAACAAAGTCTCTTCATCAGATAGTTGAATTTCTTCCCCGATTTTAACATTCTTTATCAAGGCCATTTTATCCTCCTGCCGGATGATTTCAAGACTTATACTATCCGGTGGAGCCGAACCATAAGTGGATTGAAAAATATTAATGCCTTTGTATCTCAGCGGATGGTTGACGAGAATATCTTGTGTCAGGGTTTCTTTGCCGTCTTCAAGGATGGTAAGATTCGATCTGAATTCTTCGGGCGCACCGGTATCGTAAAATTTGACATTAAAATCATTACACTGAATTGAAAAACCAAGTTTTACAGGATTTTTGCTATCGATAAGAATTGCTTCATCCGAGGATTTCCCTTCATCCAGATTCAAGTTGGCCTTAAACCCGAACAGTGATCCAATCAGGGCACCCAATAAAAGCAGTAGCAGACTTGTATGAACAATATATACCCCTATGCGGGTCCATCTTCCTTTTTCCGCATAAAGAAGGGCGCTGTTTCCTGTTTCTTCTTTCGACACATGACCAACAGTTTTTGACAATAATTTTTCAAATTCAAGGGTTAAATCAGGCGTGGTTCTATTAACGGTAATAGTTTCCAGGTTTTTCAATTTTCTAAACCTGTCAGGATTAAATGTTATCTTTTTGGGAAAAATGATTTTCCATGTGCTTGAGAGTCTTTCGATTGAACATACAATAATATTAATGCATAAGATGACAAGCAGACCTAAAAACCACCAGGCATGATACATATCATCAAAATTGAATGTTTTAATAAGGTTATACCACCCATGCCCATAAAATTTGATATATTCTTCTTCTGCCCCATTTTGAAGAACAATAGTTCCGATAATCGATGTAAGAGCAAGGAGAACAAGCGTGTAAACCGCAAGCCGGGCGGAACAGAAAAATTGCCATATTTGTTTGGATATTGTTTGATTTTTTTTCAAGATATTTGCTTTCTTATTTGTTTTCCCAGGTATTCTTCAACACCTGAATGCCGTTTTACATTCACGCTGATTGCAGCTTTCATGATGTCAAGGTTACCGATAATGATCACTTTTTTTCTTGCCCTTGTCACGCCTGTATATAACAATTGTTTCGTAACAACCGGAGAAAATCTGCTCGGGATAAACATTAAAACCGAATCAAACTCTGATCCCTGGCTTTTGTGAATGGTTATTGCAAATGCCATATCATGGGAGGGCAGATCTGAATATCGGTATTGTCTGATATTATTATCCAAGTCTTTAAAAAATGCTGTGATTTTTCCATTTTTTTCAATTGCAACGCCGGTATCACCATTAAATAATCCTTTCTTATAGTCATTGGAGTTCACCATGATAGCCTTTATAAAGGATTTTTCCTCTATATCAGAATTATAGGATGACCGCAAAATCTTTTCACAAATATGATTAACTTGTAATGATCCGTATTCCCCTTTATTATGTGCACATAATATCCTGAATTCATCAAGCTTGGTAAGGGCTTCTGCTGCATTTTGCGCATCATTAAAAGGCCTATATCCTTCCATGATATATGTTTGAAGAATTCCCATGACGGATTCACTGTTATCATAGTCTTTAAAAATAAGATCCGGGTAATCTTTGGACAACAAAAGGGCCTCAAAATGTTGAATATCTCCTTCATTGATGGCTTTTGACAACTTCTCAATTCCGGTTTTTCCACGGGATCTGAAATTGTAACTCAATGAAATCGTGTTTGAGGACAATTCATTCACAGCACACAGATCATTGAATACTGCCCCTGCCTGTATGGAAGTCAATTGATGTTTATCTCCCGTCATAATGACTTTGGCTTCCAGCGGGACAGCCTCCAGCAATCTGGCAAGCAAAGGAAGATCTATCATGGATGCTTCATCGATAATCACAACGTCTTTATTCAGAAGATTGTTTTTATTATAATAGAAACCGGGTTTTTTGATCAATAGTCTTAATGCATTATGAATCGTACTCCCCTCTTCCAATTTTGAAGCTGCTTTTCCGGTAGGTGCCACACAAATAATCTTTTGTTCAGCCTGCCCGATTTTTTTTGTATATAATGATAATAGTCTTCTAATAGTTCTAATAACAAAGGTTTTACCGGTTCCAGGTCCCCCTGAAATAATGCTAAACCTTTTTAATACTGCATTTTTTACGGCTTTCTTCTGGGGCAGGTGATTTTCATCACAGCCAGGGAAAAATTCCTCCAAAAATTCATCAATCAGGGTTTCATCCATGGGTGGGGAGGGGAAATTAACTCTTTGAGCAATATTTTCTACCAGGCGATTTTGGAAATGAAAATATCTTGCAAGATATAATTTCAGGCCCGAATCCAGAACCAGAGGAGTGTGAATACTGTCTGAAATCATCGAAGACTTCCTCAATGCAGTTGTCCAGGTTTCTGCATCAGGGTATTTTACAATGAGATGACCGGTTTCAGATAGATTTTTTTGTGTGCCTTCCAATGTTGTCATATCAAGACAGACATGTCCGTCAAGTAATGCTTGTAAAACAAGGGCACAGGAGACCATCACGATGGGATCTTTTGCATTATAGGCAACAGCCATGGATCTGGCAAAAAAGTAACCCAGCTCTGAAAAAAAATCATGTTCAAATAAAACGTCAAGTTCAAATGCTATATAATTCACTATGATCTTCCCGACCTGTTTTGAAAAAGATACCACAATTTACCAGTCTTGAATTAAAAAATAAACCACTGAAGCTATTTTTTCGTCATTCTATTCATACTCAACAATTTACTTGATTGAAATGAATAGATTTAATACTCTTGGGCGATTAATAATTTATAA
>JFJP01038017.1_pt2 | contig 36983 bp, 48 predicted proteins | sample 431651 | NCBI WGS metagenome assembly JFJP01 (sample SAMN02602958, study PRJNA72255) | Microbial mat metagenome, whole genome shotgun sequencing project. | biome: fresh water; feature: sink hole; material: water; isolation source: purple microbial (photo- and chemosynthetic) mats found in... | reverse complement strand
ATAAAACATTCTCCAGAGAAGGGATAGTCAGCATAATCTGAAAACTTGGTAATCACAGGGCATTCAGGATCTTTGTTCACAAAAAGATTGGTCCATTTTCTAAACTCAAGAGGCCCTCTTCCGTATTTTACATCCATCACACGCTCAACAACTTTGTCTTGATCTTTTACGTGAACGTAAGGAGCGATGTGGAACCACCATTCAAAATTATAACGGCGAATATATGTTCGTGAGAAATAAATGAGAATCTTGTTTGATTTTAAACTGTGATTTCTCCACCACTCGTAAGTCCAAACCATAGCCCGGTTGAAACATTGTGAATCTTTAGGATTGTAGCGCGCCTCTTTGAAATATTTCTTGGCAACATCCATGGAAGCAATTGTGGTTGGGATATAGGCCAGCGGCTCTTCAAGATCTAACAAATCAAGTGAAGTTGATTCTTCCTGTGCGATTGAAGGAGTCACATCAAGAATGTAGCGGTTTTTATCAAGTTTAAAATCATAGGTGCCAGATTTATTTTTGGCATCCTTTAAAAAGTCGAGAATCGCTGATTTTCCTGATTGGGCTTTTGCCACGGTCCCATTCATCAGAAAGATGAGTGTATCCTCCTGAGGGTTTTTTGCTATGTCTATATCATAAATTTGTGAGCGAATACTTGGTGCTGCCAAGAGAGGCAAGCTGATGAGGCAAAAAACGAAACCAAGGATGTACATAAAACCTCCAATGTTTTATACGCAAAATAGGCAGGATCATCATGCTGAATTAATGGTATTTTTGTCATCTAAAGCCTACCCCAAGGAAATGTGTGGTCGCGTAAGGTCGATGCACATAAAGGAATCAACTACTTTGCTTTGCAGTTAAACATTTGTTTCCCGGGTCTTCTTCAGGGGAAAACAAGTTTAAGAGACTTCATGGTGAGTCAATGGTTTGGTAAAATTACTAAAATTGAAAACAGGAGGTCACTATGGATAATATTTCAACTGATCTTGTGCATAATGAAGAGCGAATTTGTGACGACGTAAAAAACCAAATACTCAATAATCCACTACTGAGTGGTGAGGATTTAGTGGTCAGCGCCGATAACGATTCTATTATTCTTCACGGAGTTGTTAGTTCCATGGATAAGAAATGGCTTGCAGAGGATATAGCAAGAGGGACTTTCGGTGTATTGAATGTGACGAATGAGATTCATGTTTCAAAAAGTTCTGAAGACGAGCAAGGGGAAGGTTTTTATGAGGATTACTGAGGAAATGTCGGATTAAGTTTTCTCTCCAGCGTATAGATGTTGAATGCGTGCCTTATTACAGGTTGGGCAACATTTCTAACAGGTGTGCCACCTGGGGTGTTTCCCTTTTCTATGCCTCCATGGGCATGGCCGTGAAAGACGATGTCAGCCTTCCCATAGTCAACAGCTTCGGCGAGATAATAACAACCGAGGAAAGGGTAGACCTCTTTTTTTTCACCCGATAAAGTTTGGGTGGTTGGTGAGTAGTGTAAAAGAACAATTTTATAATCTGTATCGAGGTCTTTTATTACTTGTTCCAGTTGTCTCGCCTCTGATCTTGAGTGCCTCATGAAACTTTTCATTTCGGGCTCTCCAAAATCACTACCGGATGCTCCGATAAATCCCCCGCAAAAACCTTTTGCCCCTGCAATGCCAATCGTTTCACCTTTTATCGTTAAAATGGTCGAGGTCCTTTCCAGTACTGTAACGCCGGCGTCTTTGAGAATTTGGGTTACAGAACTCACTTGATCCACGTGATAGTCATGATTGCCCAAGACAGCGATGACAGGAATGGGTGATTTTTTCAGATCATTTGCTAGTATTTGCATTTCTTCTGGATGACCTGTTTGCGTCAGATCACCAGCGAGGAGGAAAATGTCTGCCTTCTCAGCGATGTCATCCATGTGTTGTCCCAGGCGATTATGCGACTGTCTATCAAAATGAATATCACCTGCGGCCGCTATTCTTATCATGAAATCGCCTCACTTCCTTCAGGAGGCGTAAGAATCCTAACATGAACTTGATTCCTGAGCTCCATCGATGGCTCCAGGTTCCGAATCACCTCATTAACTGCTTCTTTTTGTTCGTTGGTAAAAACCTCTCCTTTAACAACTATCGAAGAATCGGACACGACAACTTTTATATCATGTTCAGCTATTCTTTCATCAGTGGTAAGGGCCTCCATGATTCGACCTTTCGTATAAATAGCAGGCTCTCTTTCTTCGGGAAACAAATGTTCTGTTCTATATTTCTCCTTGCAGTAAGGATGAGTTACAGGTTCTGGATTATAAGTGGGTGACTCATAAACAATGAGATAGAGTTTTTTTATTATGTTGTTTGGTATCGCAATATCATTTGATTGAGCATAAATAAGTAGAGACAGGACTCTTCGAGGTGAGTGTCTTGCTCTTTTGAGCAGATATTCCCAGTCAAGATTCCCCTGAGTCAGTACGGCAAGTGCGTCATGCCAATGGTGAGGATTGTCCTCTTGATGAGCTGCTGATTTTATCACGATGAAGTCTTCCGGACTTATGGCATTCACAAATTGCCCGTAGTAGGGGATCCTTCTCACGTGCTCACGGACTTCTTCCTCGAAATATAGATCACCACATGACCGAAAAATGATGTCGACCAAAACATCATCACGCCAAGCTTTGTAGAGCCAAAAGGGGTCTCTTCTTTCAATTTCAAACCCCTTCTCCTTCAAGATCTCTAGTACATAATCAGCGTCATCAGGCTTTACAAAAATATCGATATCATGAGTCACCCTAGGACGACCTAGCTCTTTTACAGCGATGCCACCTATTAATGCGTAAGGAATACTTTTTTCTTCAATTGATTCAATTGCACCAAGAAGTGTTTTGATGATATTTGGGAGTTGTGGGAGATTGTGATCATGAAAATCACGCTCTTTCTGATCTATTTCTTGTTGTCGGGTTAAGGGGATCTTTTTTACATAAGCCATAGATATTCCCTTTTTGACTAAACATTCAATATACATGCCACTAGGCCTGCCTTCATTTGAAGGACTTGACGCTGCTATCGTCGGCCAACATGGGGCTTTATTTCACATTTGTATGCGTCGTATCTTCATCAGCAGGACGTTCCTTTTTTGGTGTGTTCTGAAGATCATCAATTTCTCCTTTCTCTTCCATCGCTTGAAGCTCCTTATCTGTAATGTCGGTACCGCTAGTTGCAGCGTCGGCGCCCATTCTGGTATCACCTTCAGGAGACGGCGACACCGCTGCCCCGGTATCTTTGGAGTGCGTAGGAGATATATTCAATAAAATAAACCAGACCATTAAGATTCTCGCCATAGGTTCCTCCCATGCTGCGAATTGATCTAAGTTGAACAGAGATTGATCTGGGGATAAACTTGAATTTGAATGAATTTTTGAAAACTGATTAACTAAAGTAGTTTATTCAGTTCAACTTTTAGGAGGTTGAACTCTTTATGCGATTTGATGACTTTTTCATGTAGTAGCTCATCTAACGCCGCTTCATTTTTGTCTTTTGCAAATTCGATTTCAGCTGAAAGGTCCGCCAAGATGTCGGCCCCAAGGGTGGTCGCCATTGAATAAATAAGATGTGCTTGTTTTTTTACCGTAGGAAAGTCTTTGAGGTAGTAAGCCTCAAGCATCTTTTTAAGATGTACTGGGATGTGTTCTAGAAAATGATTAATTAACTCACTAAGTGTATTGTCATTCAAGTTTTGAAACTTGTTGATGGTTTCCATATTAATAGTCATTTTCATAGAATTATTTTAGAATAAGAAAAACAGAAAAGTAAATAACTTAGATGGAGAGGGCGCGCATGAGAGAGTATAAGTTTTTGTTACTACTTTCTTTTTTTATTTCAAATTATGTCCAGGCCCTTGATTCAAAACCGTCAAAAAACGTACTGAAAAAAAGTCTCACTCCAATGCAGTACAAGGTCACCCAAGAAGAGGGGACTGAACCGGCTTTTAATAACCAGTATTGGGACAATAAACGACCTGGGATATATGTTGACGTCGTCACTGGTGAGGCACTCTTCAGTTCCTTAGATAAATATGATTCAGGGACTGGATGGCCAAGTTTCACCAAAGGGATTAACGATAAGAACTTGGAAGTTAAACTTGACTTCAATTTGGGCTTTACGCGCAAAGAGGTCAGAAGTAAGAACAGTAACAACCATCTTGGTCACGTATTCGATGATGGGCCTGCCGATAAGGGAGGGAAGAGGTTTTGCATTAATTCAGCCGCCCTGAGGTTCGTGCCTTTAGAAGATATGCACAAACAAGGATATGATCAATACCTCCCGCTTTTTAACGGAGCTTCTAGTCACAAGTAAATTAACAAGTTTTGGTAAAGATTATTTTAAGACAGGCCCCACCACTATCCAAATTAGAAATGATTATCCGTCCATCATGAACCTCTGCAATCGTTCTCATGATGACTGATCCCAAACCGAGTGAGAAGTTTCTAGGGTCTCTATCCATCACTTGCCTGCGCTCTCTTCTCTTGCCGAACAATTTTAGTGCATCTGCTGTCAATCCTGGCCCATCGTCTTTCACCATCACTTCAACAGATCCATTTTTTGAGAAAAGTTCCACTTCCACCTTGCCCTGAGCATACCTAGCAGCATTATCAAAAGCGTTTTTAAAAAGCCTGCTAATTAAATGATAATCGCCGAGAAGGTCATGTTCCTTATTTCTTGAAACCTTGAAAATCCAGCTTATGTCGCTACCTGAAGCGATTTGTCGATTTTTAAGTTCGTCCTCTAAGATTTTTGCAAGATCGATTTTCTCCGAAGACACTTTGTAGTGAGATTCATCAATCGTCGCGATAATGGTCAGTTTCTCCAAAAGTTCTTTAAAATATCTGATGTCAGCGTCAATCATTGAGAATACTTCTTCTCGATCTTCTGCGCTCATTTGATCGTTATAGAATTTCAGTGCTTCAAATGAAGTTCCTAAGCTCGTAAGAGGGGTCCTTAGATCATGGCCAAGTTCTTGAAGGAGATGAGAGCGAGATGTTTCGGTATCATTTAACCGTTTTACAAGGCGTTCAATCTCGTCGGCCATTCTGTTGAAGTCGAGAATTAAATTTCCAAATTGATCAAACCTTTTAATTTCAAATCTGGACTTTAAATCTCCCGCCTCAAGCCTCTGTAATACCTTTCTCGCCTCCACTGATTTTTTTCTGAGGTAATAATAACAAATTGAGAGCGCAAGGAAGACTGCCAAAGCTGCAGTGGTAAAAGTATGAAAACCCTGAATCCAAAGGAATGGCCCTTGAAAGAGCGATCTTGGATTGTGAGTAACAAGGAATGTGCTTGGTGTTGTATTTAAACGGATAATAAATGTTTTTGCCTCGAGCAAAAAAGTATCTGTGTTTTCCATTCCGTGGACATTACGAGGGCGCGGTAAATCCATCCATTTTGCCGGCAGAGGTTGTGATGTGTTAGCAGAAAGAATAGATCCTTCTGCGGAGACTAGCCACAGCGATGGTTTAGGCCCTTTTTGGACCTGAATCTTTTCGAGCAATGAGGGACCTGCAACCTCTGTTACTTTGATGATAGAGAGTGCATCTTTAGGGGATACAGCTGGTACAGGGTATTTATTAACATTGATTTTAGTGACAGGAAGTTTTTTAGACGTTTTTTCTATCTTCCTCCCAATATACATCAGGTACCCGTAACGATAATCCTCCACCACCATATCTGAAATAAGCACGAGTGAATAAAGAGAAATTAGACTTAAGGCCAATGCCCCTAGGATACTGACCAGGAATAATCGAAAATAAATGGAGATTTTCGCCATCATGAATTCATTTCCATTCCAATCGATACCCTAAACCGTAAACGCAATTTATCTGCAAAGCCGGGCCCGCTACCGATCTAAGTTTCTTTCTGAGGTGACTCATGTGTGAATCCACAGTTCGATCAAACATGTCTGCATTGTCATAAAGAACAGATAAGATTTTATCTCTAGTGACGATGTCTCCTGCCTTTTTAGTGAGAAGAATCAGGATCTCCAATTCTTTCCTCCCAAGGATCACCATTTTATCCATGATCTTTACGATCCTTTTAGCAGGATCAATGGTTAGGTCTCCGAAAGATATAACGGAAGATGGAAGAGTGAATTTTTTTAGGATTTTATTCATTCTTGCTTTTAATTCATCCATCCCGAAAGGTTTTCTTAGATAATCGTCAGCACCTGAATTGATTCCTTTAACGACAGTTGCTTCGTCTGTCCTGGCACTGATAAAGAGAATGGGAATATCATTTCCTGCGTCTCTTAGATTTTGGCACAGATCGAGTCCGCTTCCATCCGGCAATCCAATATCAAGACAAACCAGATCGAAATGTTCATTTTTGATGATGTCCCAAGCTTCACTCATGGTGTTGACAGTTTTTACTTCAAAATCACTGAACCTTAAATTGAGAGACAAACTTTTTGAAATCTGAGGATCATCTTCAACGATTAGAATCTTTGGCATTCTTTTCTCCCGTAGCATTTTTTTAACTTTTAGCCATCATACTCAAACTCAAGCTTGCGTAAAGTTTTTAACGGAAAGTAACTAAGTCTGTTTTATCTCATCACCCAATAGTCGTGACAATCTGGAAAAAGTATGGAGCTGAAAATCGGGAATCAATTACCTCGATTTCTTTAAAATCATTTTCATGACAAATTGTTTTCACCCGTAACACAAATGACCAAAGGGAATAAGATGACAAAGGTATTGCTCGTTTCACATGATTCTTCACTCAGGAAATTCATAAACCTCACATTGAAATTTAATGGATGTACTGTTCATTCTGCATTCGATTCCACCTGTGCCTGGAAGTTTTTAAAAGAAATCCGATTTGATCTTATAATTGTCGATTATCAATTAAATCAAGAGTCAGGACTTGCTTTTTATAAATCTCTCCGTCAGTTTGGCGCAAGTCTTCCGGTCTTAATGGTTGGGGAAGGCGCATTTGATGAATTCATGCTCAAGGATCTTTCACCCACTAATTATGATTACTTATTAAAGCCTTTTAAGTTTTGCGAGTTAAAGTTGAAAATTAACTCGCTCATGCAGGCCACTAATGGCGAAGAGGATGTACTGACCTTTGGGGACCTTCGAATTGATGTTAGACAACAATTATTAATTTTAAAAGATCAGATTTTGCAAGTAGGAAAGATAGAAATGCGGCTACTGGTTTTACTCGCTAAACGAACTGGGAATATTGTTGATCCCAAAAGGATTAAGAAGTTGCTAGAGGCAGAGGGGAACTTCTACCACATGACCCCTTTTTATTATGTCAGTAATTTGCGGCACAAACTCAAACAACTTGCCGGGGATGCCTTCGAGATTACGTTGATTAAAAACGAGGGGTACCGTTTAGATTACAAAAACGTATAAACCTAAGGCGTGCTGATGATAAGACTTTTGTTCTTATTTATTTTAATTATAAGTTCGTGTGAAAAGAAAGAGGATATAGCTTTGGTCGATTACTTAGAACCTCTTGACTCAGGTGATACGGGCCCGGCACGTAATGAAAACATTGCCACACCTGATTTTTCACTGGAGTATATGAAATTCCTAAATGATCACCGCACAAAGTTGGGATTGGGTCCAATCATTCTTGATCTGGATTTGGCAAAACTTGCTATGGATCACAGTACTGATATGGCAAACGGTTCTGTTTCTTTTGGCCACGGTGGTTTCTCCACGCGATGTGAAGAAGCCAGATCAATTTTAGGGGGAGGGAACTTATGTGCAGAGAATGTGGCCATGGGCCAAAAAACACCATTCGCTGTTTTTAGTGCCTGGCTAAGTTCATCAGGACATCGAGCAAATATGGAGCAGCCTCGTTTCACTCATACGGGTTTTGGTTTCAAGCAAAACCAGAATGGGGTTTTTTACTGGACTCAGATATTTATTGAATTGAACTAGGAGGATGAAATGTTAGAGAAGTCACGATCACTTGATGTTGAACTTGAAGAGCTCTTCGATATTAGATTCGCTAAGAGTAGAGGCGAAAAAACGCTGAATCATGCAGCCCTTGAGGCACAAAGAGACATCCGTGTGATTACTCATATGTTTAGAGATGGGATTCCGGATGTTGAAATTGCGATTAATTCAAATGAGATTCTGAAGTGGGATTCTGTTCAAAAGAGACTTTTTTTAATCATTGGGGGAGAGGGGCTTTCTCTTGAAGCTGCCAGCAGAGAAACAGTCGTTCGAATCAGGCCTTTTCTTTCGTCCTTGGTTAAGCAAGCCAAGGAGTTTTACCGAAACTGATTGCTTCATTTGAGACACTAAGTTACTCTTGTTTTATGTCGTCAAATGTAAATATTCAAAACCTTAGAAAACTTAGCGTACTAATGGACTCTAAGTTTTCTGGTCCCTTTGGGCTAAAGTTTGGCCTTGATGGCATTTTTGGCCTCGTTCCTTTTATTGGGGATTTTATCTCCAACGTAATTTCTCTCTACATCATTTTTTGCGGCATGCAACTCGGATGCACCCCTTCAACACTTTTGCGAATGGGTCTAAATGTTTTGATTGAGAATGTTGCGGACTTTATTCCTGCTTTAGGAAATATTTTTGATTTCTTTTGGAAGAGTAATAATAAAAATATCGAAATTATTGAATCTCATTTGCGAGAACCATCGGCTGCGACCAATAAATCACGTCTAGTTCTTGGCTTTGTGGCTTTTACACTTTTGTCCATTACCATTTCATCGATCGCTCTAACTGCTTATATTTTTAAATTACTCATTGAGTGGTTTGCCCTTTTCACTTCTTAAATTACATATTTTTTCCATCATTCATCAGGATGATGTTTGCCGCGAAACCAAGGACGGTGTGAATGATAAAGTTTTTTTCTCTATTATTAATGATCTCGTTTCTGGCCTCTTGTAATAAAGATAGTGGTAATGGTGACGAATGCGTCGCTGGTATCCAAGCAGAAAAGTCCGATGGTGCCACTAGCTGCACTGTTGGATCCGAGCCCATTGCGGGTGATACGACGGGTGGAACAACTGGTGATACGACGGGCGGAACAACTGGTGATACGACGGGCGGAACAACTGGTGGCACGACTGGTGGAACATCGGGTGGAACAACTGGCGGCACATCGGGTGGAACAACTGGTGGCTCAACAGATACAGGTTTACCAAACCAGGCCTATACTTTTGACAGCAATATTCTCTTTGTTGATACCACACTGACTGAACAACAAAAATTTGATAAGGCAGTTGAAATCATCAAGAAAGTAGTGGCAACCGAAGAGTTTCGCTCAAGGGTTCTAAACCATACTTACTTGGGAGTACTCACATTTGTTGATAACGGTGGTTTTACTAATGCACAGATTTATCAAAAAGTTCTCGATGCTGCAGAGAAACTATTTCCCACTAAGAACAATGCCATTGATATGGAGGTGCAACTCTATTTTGCCGACACGAATGTTATTGGCTATACCTACAGTACGTCAAAACGTATTTGGGTAAACACTAAGTACTTTGGGACAAATCCTGTGACTTCCGTTGCATCGAATCTCTTTCATGAATGGTTGCATAAGGTAGGATTTGGTCACGCTGTTAGTTATTCAGTCAGCCGTGATTATTCTGTTCCTTATGCAGTGGGAAGGATTATCGGCTCAATAGGGAAGCAGTTTGATTAATACTAAAATATGAAAGGGGATATCATGAAGAAGTTATTTATGTTTTTGGCGATTACCACGGTCTCACAGGCCTATGCTGCCACGACGGTCGTTGAATTCGACGAAGCTACGGAAATTAAATGTCACGCTGAAATCAAGGCCATGGGATGTACCAACAAAGCCGATGAAGAGATGCTTGATTGTGTTGAATCTAAAAAGAGCAAACTATCAAAGGACTGCAAAAGCATTCACTCAGTTAAGATGAGTAACAAGTAAAGATTGCGGGGGCCCGATAGGGTCCCCCATTTGTTATATCAAAGTGTAAATGACAGCAAAGTGAAAGGCAGCTCCGACTATTACCAGAATGTGAAAGACCTCGTGGTAACCAAAAACTTCAGGCTTCAGAACAGGTTTCTTCAGGGCATAAGTTGCAGCGCCAACGGTATAAACGATACCACCGCATACGACGAGGATTAGATTCGGCACTCCTATTGAATTTTTAAGTTCTAAAGCGTAGGGCAAAATCATATAGCCAGCAATGACGTAAAGAGTAGCACTCAACCATTTTGGGGCATTTACATAAAACAGTGATTGAAGAACTCCTAAAAATGCAATGGACCAGATTGTAATGAGAAGTTTATCACCTGACTCTTCCGATAGTGCCAGAAGACAAATGGGCGTAAAGGTCCCCGCAATTAAGATGTAAATTGCGGAGTGATCAAGTCGCTTCATCCATTTTCTTGCCTCAACGTTCCAGTTTATGCGGTGATAGAGTGCACTGGTTCCCAATAAAAATAAAAGGCCAAATGAATAGATGCTGCTGGCGATCGTTGCTGTTTGGCCGGTGGCTTTTAAAATAAGCATCACGCAGGCGCCCAGTGCCATAAAAAAAGCAGCTTGATGAAAATGTCCTCTCAAAAGTGGTTTTTTGATCATGAGCGATATTACAACTCAAGCTTTTAGCTTGGCAATTTAAAAACTAAATCAGAGCGAAGTTGTTATCTATGCCTTAGTACTGTGCACATTCTTTATCTGCATTTCGTCTCATACAATTTCATCATGAATGACCCATATACAATTTTAGGTGTTTCAAAAAATTCTTCTTTGGATGAAATTAAGAAAAGATATCGAAAACTGGCGAAAAAATATCATCCGGATTTAAATCCAGGCAATAAAGAAGCAGAAAAAAAATTCAAAGAAATTTCCCATGCCTTTGACCTCATCGGTACTAATGATAGTCGTGCCAAGTTTGACCGGGGTGAAACTGATGAGCAGCAACAGAAAAAATACGAAGAGTACATGAAGGCACAAGGGCGTCGTGGACAAACGTTCCATGATTCACAAGAGGGGGGAGGTCGATACTCCTATTCTTTTGGTGATGATGTTGGCGGTGATGATTTCTTTGAAAACCTTTTTGGCCGACGTCGGGGAGGGATTTTAAAGGGTGCGGACGTGAACTATAAAATGCTAGTTGAATTTCGAGAGGCGGCAATAGGAGCTGAAAAGACGATTACTCTGCAAAATGGAAAAACACTTCAGGTAAAAATACCTGCAGGTATTGAGACAGGAAAAAAACTTAGGTTTAAAGGAATGGGCGAAGCCAGTTCGGGAAATGGGCAGCCGGGTGACGCCTATATTGAAATCGATGTGAACCCACTGCCTGGATTTAAAAGATCTGGAATGGATGTTGAAGTAGAAGTGCCTATTAGTTTTATTGAGGCGATTACAGGGGCTGAAATAAAAGTCCCAACTCTTGATGGGGAAGTATTCCTCAAGATCCCGGCGGGGGTTTCTACTGGATCTAAACTTCGAATTAAAGGGAAGGGGATTGGAGTTGGTGACCAGCGCGGTCATGAAATTGTTGTTCTCAAGGTCGTTACGCCAAAAGAAGTCAATCCAGCCTTGAAGTCGGCAATTGAAAATTTGAAACAACAATTTGATTACAATCCAAGGACGCAACAATGAATCTCATCAAATTGGAGGAAGTTTGTCGTCTCAGTGGAGTTGATGAAGAAATTATTATTCATTATATTGAAGAAGACTGGGTTCACCCTTCGCAAGAGGATGGATCATTTATGGATGAGGAAGATCTGGCCCGAATCCGCTTGATTTGTGAATTAAAGGATGAATTTGGCGTTAATGATGAAGGCGTGTCCATCATTCTTCAATTACTCGATCAACTTAATAGGATGCATTTAGAAATTGCCAAAAATTTTCAGGGAGATCAGTTATGAACGAAGAATTAAACTTTGAATCTGACCTTGATGAAGAGAGATACAACGAAATCAGAAAGGGGTTACTTTCCCTTCGGATCCTGTGTACAACTCACTCCCACTTTGAGAGTCCGGAGGATGCAATGCTTTTGGAGTCCATGGGAGATGTCCTGGACGGGTTAGAGCGAACTTTTCTTCACCATTTTAGATCCAGATTAGGGCATGTTGTTTCGCCCAAGAGTGATGAACCCTGGGATTGAAGCGCTGCGTATAATTTAATTTAGAGAATCATTTCTCGGATTCATTTTTTTATCATTAAATAAATGATCTGAGGAAAAACTATGAACTTACTGACATCCCTAATTCTTGGCTTTGTGGAAGGTATTACCGAATTTTTGCCGGTCTCTTCTACTGGGCATCTCATCTTAGCCTCGAATGCTTTGGGGCTTGAGAATAATGATTTTTTAAAACTTTTTGAGATCGTTATTCAAACGGGTGCCATTGCAGCTGTTATTTTTATTTATTGGAAAGATCTCATCAACGATCGAAGCTACATTTTCAAAATGAGTTTGGCGTTTATTCCAACTGGAGTTTTGGGTCTGCTACTTCACAGCTACGTTAAGAAGTATCTTTTCACTCCTCAAGTGGTTTGTTCATCACTTTTGATTGGAGGCATTGTCCTCTTATTTCTTGAAAACATTTCTTCTAAGAAGGAGAACCACGCTCTCACTTACAAAGACTATTTTCTTATAGGACTTTTTCAGTGCATCGCCTTCATCCCTGGTGTTTCAAGATCTGCGGCGACCATCTTAGGTGGAAGGCTCTTAGGGGCTTCCCGAGCAGAATCAGTCAAATTTTCATTTTTACTTGCGATTCCTACCATTCTCGCCGCTTCAGGTTATTCTTTACTTAAAATTGATTACACACTTAGTACCAATGAAATTATGTATCTTTGCGTAGGAATGATTTCATCATTTGTCTTCGGCTTCTTGAGTGTGAAAATATTCCTTAAATGGTTAGATCATAGGACTTTTGTTTTCTGCGGAATCTATAGGATTGTTTTTGCGATTATGTATTTCTTTGTCTTTTTAATTTAAGAGAATTAAAGTTATTTAGTGAAACACTTTTTATTTGCCCTTATTCTAATGATCAGTTTCTTGTCGGCCCGAGCAGCCGAAATATCTTGCGCTTGTTCTGATGACTTAACTACGCATGCCCAAGAATCCAATTCATCCCAAGAACATAAAGATCATTGCCAGCACACTTGCACGCAATGTCACTTCGCGGCTTTGGTTGTTCCACATTTTTTTCCTTATAAACCATCATCCATACTTGTTAAAGTCACCTTCATCACAGAACTTGAAATTTCAAAAGAATTTTCTCAATTGCTATACAGGCCACCCATTTCCTAATTCACAGCTAGATTTTTTATCCTTGTGCAAATTTTAAGGACTCAATCGTGTTAAATACAATAATAAAATTGGCCTTGCGCCAGAGGCTTGCTGTACTTGCTGCAAGTGTTATTTTACTTATCCTTGGGACATGGCAGGCGTTAAATTTGCCTGTTGATGTTTTTCCGGATCTCAATAGACCAATAGTGACTGTGATGACAGAGGCCAAGGGATTAGCACCAGAAGAAACAGAAATTCAAGTCACTCTACCAATTGAGAATGTTTTGAATGGGCTACCGGGTCTGATCCGTTTGAGATCTACCAGTGGTGCCGGGATCTCAATTGTCTACGCCGAATTCGATTGGGAGACGGATCTTTTTAAAAATAGACAAATTGTTGCTGAGAGACTGGTACTAGCGAAAGAGAAATTGCCTTCCAACGTGACTCCAGTCATGACCCCAAGTTCTTCCATCATGGGAGAGATTATGTTCATCGGATTGACCTCACCCAACGGCGAAGTCGACCCTATGGAACTTAGAACCATCGCTGACTGGACCATTAGACCCAGGCTTCTGGCGATTCCCGGAGTCAGTCAGGTGGTCATTATTGGAGGGGACCTCAAACAGTATCAAATTCTTGTTTCCGCAGAAAAGATGCAACTGAAAGGTCTGACTGTGGAGGATTTAAAACACTCACTGTCAGAGATTGGTCTCAATACCTCTGGTGGCTTCATTGATATCGGTGAGAAAGAATATCTCATCCGAACTCTGGGCCGCGTTCAAAGCATTGAGCATATTAAAGAATCTTACGTCGGAACACATCTAGGAAATCCTGTTTCAGTAAAAGACATAGCCGATGTTCAAATTGGAGCCCATTTCAAAAGAGGCAATGGGTCAGTTAATGGTCTGCCCTCTGTGGTGCTGACCGTTCAAAAACAAACCTCTGCTGAGACTGTCGCTTTAACAAAGACTATCGAAAAAGAAATAAATTTACTCAAGTCGACCTTACCTAAAGGTGTCGTTTTAAAATCTGATTTATTTAAACAATCAACATTTATTGAGAATTCCATAGGAAACGTCACTGAAGCATTGAGAGACGGAACCATCATGGTCGTTATCGTTTTGATGCTCTTCTTACTGAATTGGCGCACGACCTTTATCACACTTACGGCAATTCCCCTTTCTTTTGTGGTAACAGCTCTCGTGTTTAAAGTTTTTGGGATCAGTGTGAACACCATGACGCTTGGAGGGCTGGCAGTTGCTGTCGGTGAGCTGGTTGATGATGCCATTGTTGACGTCGAAAACGTCCATCGAAGGCTTAATGAAAACAGCCTACTTGAAAAACCAAGGGGAGTATTAAAAGTTATTTTTGAAGCTTCAACAGAAATTCGAAACTCTATTGTCTTTTCAACACTCATCGTGGTCCTGGTTTTTGTTCCGTTGTTTGCTCTGGATGGAATTGAGGGCAGACTATTTGCACCAATGGGGCACGCTTATATTATTTCTATTCTGGCCTCACTTCTTGTTTCTTTAACGATTACGCCTGTGCTCTGTTATTACCTGCTGGGTAGAAATAAAACTGAGAAATTGAAACATGAAAAAGATGGAGCCTTTGTCAGGATTCTAAAAAAACGTGCCAGCAAAGTATTAGAGAATACGCTTGAAAAACCTCGTCGTATCCTGCTTGCTACGGGAATTGCATTTGTTGTCGCCCTTTTGGCAGTTCCTTTCATGGGAAGAGATTTTCTTCCCTCATTTAATGAGGGATCGGCCACTCTTGGGCTACAGGCGACACCCGGAATTTCTCTGAATCAATCCGATAAGAAAGGCCTTGAAGTAGAAAAAGCACTACTGACCATTCCAGAGGTGAAATCAACAACCAGAAGAGTTGGTCGAGCTGAAATGGATGAACATGCAGAGGGCGTAAACTGGAATGAAATTGATGTGGATTTTGAAGATAGGGGACGACCAAAAGCTGCTGTCTTTGCCGATATCAGGTCAAAAATTAAAGACGTTTGGCCGGATGTTTTTGTAAACGTTGGGCAACCGATTTCTCATCGACTTGATCACATGCTATCAGGTGTGCGTTCTCAAATTGCACTGAAGATTTTTGGACCAGATATTGTAGAGCTTCGCCGCCTCGGTGGAGAAGTTTTTGAAAAGATTAAAAATATCGAGGGGCTGAGGGACTTACAGGTTGAGCCACTGGTCCAGATTCCACAGCTCAAAATATTTATTGATAAAGAAGAGGTAAAAAGAGCAAGAATGAGCGCTGGCACCATGGCCATTGAGCTTGAAGCTTTGTTAAATGGTCATGAAGTTGGTGACGTTATTGAAGGACAGAAGATTTTTGGAATTATGCTCAGACTGGATGAAAAATCGCGTTCAAATCCTGAAACTATTGAGAACATCAATCTTAAACTTTTGCCCACTGGTGATCACATTAAAATTAAAGATCTGGCCAATGTGTATAAAGGCAACGGCCCCAATATGATCAACCGCGAAGGACTTCAGAGACGGTTGGTTGTTTCGGCCAACTCCGAGGGAGTGGATTTAAATATTCTGGTCAATGCCATTCAAAATGCCTCAAAAGAAATTGACTGGCCTAAAGGATATCACCTCGAAGTCGGAGGGCAGTTTGAAAGTCAATTGAAGTCGTCTGAGAAAATGACGTGGTTAGGGCTCATATCTCTTTCCGTCATATTCCTTATCCTGTTTTTTCATTTTAATTCAGCAGTACTCTCTTTACAGATTATGCTTAATATCCCACTTGCTTTGATTGGAAGTGTTGCTGCGATTTATTTAACAGAACGATCATTTTCTATCGCATCGTTAATTGCCTTTGTTACTTTATGCGGAATTGCCTCTCGAAATGGGATCCTGATGATCTCCCATTACCTGCATTTGATGACTGAGGAAAAAGCAACTTTCGGAAAAGAAATGATTATCCGGGGAACCCTCGAGAGATTAGTTCCGGTTCTCATGACTGCTTTAACGGCGGTATTGGCCCTGACTCCTTTGTTGTTTGCCAAAGGGCAACCGGGGAAGGAGATTCTTCATCCCGTTGCCGTCGTCATTGTGGGTGGTCTTTTGACCTCCACCCTTCTAGATCTGTTAGTGACTCCAGCAGTTTTTTATTTGTTTGGAGAAAAAGCATCTAAAAAAGCCATAGAAAAATATCAACGACTTAAAACTGAGGAGTTTTAAATGAAATCAAAATTTATACTGATTGCCGCACTATTTTCTTTCTCGCTCTTTGCCCATGAAGGTGGTCATGGTCATCTTGAGGAAGGTGGAAAATTTGGGGGGATCACTGCCCCCGTTATTGATACTGCTCAGGAGCACATGGGTGACAAGGCGAAAGCATTGTTTAAAGCAGAGCTCGTAAGATCCGAGTCGGGTAAAATTAGCTTGTATCTCTTTGACGAAAAAATGAATGTTTTGGGCCTTGATCAATTCGGACCAGAAGTAGAAGCGAAATTAGAAGTGAAGAAGAAGGGTAAGTTTACTTATTTTGGTACTTTTAAACTTTCGAAACATGGTAATCACTTTATGGGTCAATTACCTAAAATTGAATACAAACCATTCAATATTGATTTGTATTTAGTTAATGGAAAGACCAAGCTTTTTGTTGGTTTCTCTAACTTAGATTAATTTTTTCATCGGATGCCATATGAGACTTTTTTTTATCCTACTTTTGCTCCAAACGAACGCCTTTGCTGCTTCCGCTATCAGTGAGCAGACGATTACTGAACTGGTTCAAAAAAACCCAGATTTGAGAAGTATCAGGGAGCGTTTGACAGCGTCGGAGCAAATGAAGGGCTTTTTAACGAGATCTTTTCTCCCTAAAGTGACGGTTTCATATGGCAACGAGAAATACACCACTGGGCCCTACGATCGAGTCGTGCAACCTTTTGGAGGAATCGAGGCATCACTGAATGTTTTTAATTCTGGTAAAGATCGCCTTGAAAATGAAAGAAGAGAAAAAAATGCAAAGATTGCCAGCATTGATGAAAGCATGGCCCTCGCATTGATAACGGCGGAAGTACGAAAGGCGATGTCGCATTATTCTTTTTTAGAAGAAGTTCAGAATATTATGCGAGATGCTCTTGTTCTGAATGATACCAATTTAAAGAATGCCCAGAAAAGAATTCGTGTGGGACTGGCCACTAAAACAGATTTTTTAGATTTTAAGCACCAGTTGATTCAATTGAACTTAGAAATTGAAACTCTGGAGTATGAGCAAGGAGTTGTGGCGAGACTCATTTCAACTTTACTGGGGGAGGACCCAACTGAGAATTTGGCGGTGGATTTTACCAATTCTCACCCGGACCATCACCATAATGATGATGATTCCATTCTTGTTCCCACAACCAATAACTCAATTATTCTTCAGAGAGCTACTTTATTAACTAATGTGGCGCAAATAGAGTCAAAACATGCTAAGCGCTGGTGGATGCCCAGTCTTGATGTCTATGGCTACGCCCTTAGGTTTACTGAGAAAGAACGGGAATATCCTGAACCGAGTGATAGAAACGATTACACCCTTGGCTTTAAGTTTACCATGCCTCTCTTTGATGGGGGAGAAAGCATAAGACAAGCCTCCGCACAAGCGTATCTGGCCAGAGCACAAGAAGCCCAGGCCAGAGCAAAGAACCTTGAAATCAGCAGAGAAACTCAGAATGCGATTAATAAGCTTAAGCTGGCCCACGCTCTTATCCACGGAGCTGAGGACAACGTTCAGGTTATGTCGGAGTACCGTGAAGGAATTCAAAGTGAGTATGCCAAAGGCATAAAAAATTCACCCGATGTTTTGCAAGCTAGCCAGAGGTGGATTGAGTCTAAAACCAACTTTGCCGAAGTGAAGAAGAATTACCAATTTGCTAAAACGGATGCGTTATATCTTATGAGCCTGAGCAAATAGTTAATCAAGGAAATATTCTGCTCTCCAGATACCAACAAAGCTTAATCCTGATTTCATTGAGATGATTTCATTTTTTTCAATGAAAAGGGTCGTTGGTGTAGAGGAGATATTTAATCTCTGGGAAACGTCGGGGGCATCGATAAAAGTGAACGGGAAATCGTTTTTGCTTAAGAAGTTGATTACAGTAGCGGTGGTTTCAAAAGGATTGATCGCAAAAATTAAGTCTTTAGGGATTTTCCCACTTTCAACAGAAGATTTTAGTCTTTGCATTTCTAACTTACAGGGAGCGCACCAGGAGGCCCAGAAAATGGTCATGGAATTACGGTTTTGCGGAGGGAACAAAACTTTACCCTCAAGTCCTTTGGCGGAAATTTTGTTGTATTCTTCTGTTTCTAGTTTTGTTCCTTCGGTTTGAAAGTTTTTAAGTATGGTTGGCCCTTGCATGTAAAGTGCCAACGCCAGAATGATTAGCGTGATCAGATTACTTTTAGATGCCCACTTTCCCATTTTAGCTCCCTAAACTTTTCATTAAAACACTGATAACAGAATAGAGCGTAACGGCGGTAAAAATCAGTTTACGCAGGACTTCTAATTTACCTTGCTCCATTCGTCGAATAATTATTCTCAAGATGAAGAACGCCAGTATCACCCCAACGGCGATCAAACTTAAATCCGGCAGGGTGATTAGACTTAAGCCCATTTGGATTTGTAATAGGAATGAAATGAGTGAAATAAAGAAGATGGTCATGAGGCTTGTGGGTAATGCTTCTTCGTACTTTTTGTCAAAGCCTCTGATGAGAATAGGAACTAAAATAACTCCACCGCCAAGACCTGTAAGAGTGGTGATAATCCCCAGGAGAATTCCTGTGCTGGCAATCTTGAGAACATGGTGTCTGGACGCATGAGTGGCTTGTTCAATTCTTTTAGCCCAGACACTAAGGATACTAAATATGCCTATCAGGGCGAGAAGAACAGCAATGAAGAGATCGGGGGTTAAGGCCTTGAGTGGTAGAGACAAAAAGTTGGCCACGGCGCCAAAAACAATAAACCCGAAAACGATTTTTTTATCAGTCTTGAACTTTTGTCCATAGAGGTTAACAAGTGTTCCCAGCATAACGGCAAAAAGGGACAATACCGTCGCTTCTTTGAGGCTTGAATTAGTAAGTGAAATAAATAGGGGAATCGAGATGAGTGCCCCACCTGCACCAGTGAGGCCCATTATTAGGCCGACAGCTAATCCAATAAAGGAATGAATCATCTGATTAGATCCGATTTAAAAATTTAGTCCAAGTCCCTATATTATAGACATCTGTGTATCCATTTTTCTTTAATACCATCTTGGCCATGCCACTTCTAGTCCCGCTCGCACAACACAGCACAACGGGAGCAGTTTTAGAGACCTCATTCAGTCTGGACTGGAGTTCTTGCAAAGGAATGTTAATGGTCCCTGGGGCGCATCCAGTGGCAAATTCACCTTGGCTCCGTACATCTATGAAGAGGGCGCCTTTATTCTTCAGATCAGGGAGCATAGCGATGACCTTTTTAGAGTTCCACCACTTATAAGAAAACCACAGACTTAGAACAATGAGTGGCCAGTAATTTTTGATTATTTCCATAAATACCTCTTGATTATTTGTTATTATCTTATATTATGGAATTGTAATGTCAATATAAAAAACAGGGAGTCTATATGGTTATTCTAGATGTGAGAGAAAGAGGGGAGTTTGCAGCGGAGCATATAAGTGAGTCAATTTGTTGTCCCTTGTCAGAATTTGACCTTATTGCTCCAGGTATCCTTAAGAATATGAAAGATAGTGAAGTCGTTATTATGTGTCGCTCAGGAAATAGGGCGAAGATGGCCATGAATGAGCTGAAAAAATTTGATGTCGGTCAGCATAAGTTCAGCGTCTATGAAGGTGGTTTGATTCAATGGAAAAATGAAGGTAAGAGTATCAAGGGAGTGGGATCAGTTTTTCCTATCATGAGACAGGTGCAGATCGTGGCATCATCGATGATTTTTTTAGCATTTCTAGCTTCAAGATTTTTTGCCCATGACTTTGTTTATCTGGCCCTCTTCGTTGGATTTGGGTTGGCACTCGCAGGTTACACTGGGTTTTGCCCGATGGTTTTTATTTTACAGAAAATGCCGTGGAATAATAAAAAGATTAATGAATGCTCGACGACTTCGAAGCCGAGTTGTTGCGGTTAAGGGAACATTATGAATAAAAAGTTCAGTCTCTTTTTTCTGGTCTTTTCTGGTTTGGCCATGGCCGAGGCACCAGTCAATAAAAGTTTTGATATCCTATGGAATGAAGTTTATCAAAAATCCTACCAACAGAAATCGGTGGCCCAGGACAAAGAAGCCAATGATTTATCTCTGGCGCGAGCAAATAGGCATTGGCTACCTAGGGCCTATGTGGCCGGCCAGTGGTTTAGCACTAATGACCCTACCCAGGTCTTTTTTAATAATCTTGGACAAAGATCAGTTGAACAAGCTGATTTCGTTCCGTCGACATTAAATCACCCAGGAAGAGAAACATTTAAGACCGCAACTCTGGGTCTTGATCTTCCTCTTTACGAGGGAGGAGTGAAGTCTTCTCAGTCTTCAATGTTTGATTCCTTGGTCAAGGCATCCGAAATGGAGATGAAGGCCAAGAAATCAGAGGAATACTCCGAACTGGGGAGACAGTACGGTGGCGTCTTAGTTCATGCTCAAAATGAGTTTCTATTAACTGATTTAAAAAAGAATCTTGAAAAAATTATTGCTAGCTATCAGGTCGGTTCCCAAAGTAACCCTGTTGGTTATTCTGGCTTATTAGGACTTAAGGGTGTCAATAATAGGATAGAGGGGATGCTTTTTGAATTTAATATGAAAATAGCAAACCACAAAAAGTGGATTGATACCAAAACTGAGTCTCAAGATAACTGGAGTCCCGATCTTAGTCAGAAATTGAAGGACTTTTTAAATGCGAACTTAACTCAATCTTCAAATGCCTCTTATTCATCGATGATGCTGGCACAAGAATTTAAAGTTAAAACTTTAGAGAATTCAAAGGACATGGAGAAAGCACGTTTCCTCCCCAAACTTGGTCTATTTGCTCAAAATAATATCTATAACGGCTCAAGAGACAGTGCCAACGCTCAGGTCTATGGGGTCTATTTGATGTGGGATCTGTTTAATAGTGATTCTTTCGGGCGCGTTGGCGAGGCCAATGCCAAGGCTATGGCCGGAAAAGCCAAACTCGAAGCCTTTAAGCAAGAAGAAAAAATCATGCTGGGTCAGTTGAGTGAGAGCAAAATGACTCTGGAGAAAAATTTAGGTCTTTTGGAGAATACTGATGGTCTCCTAAAAGAACAAACCCTGAATGCCATGAAGCTGTTTCGCTCAGGGATGCTTTCTGCGTTGCAATTGGCCGAAGTGATTAATCGTAGAGTTGATTTGATTGAAAATAAAAATAAAGCGGAGACACAATATTTGGATGTTTATTCAAGATTGTATCAATTAAATAATTAATGAGGATGATATGAAGTTGCCTGATATAAAAAAAGGTTTCGCCGGTAAGCTTGCTGAGATGTTTGTTCAGTCCAAGCTGACCCCAGTTATCATCTTTGTGAGTCTACTTTTGGGACTCGCTTCAGTTTATCTGACACCAAAAGAAGAAGAACCGCAAATTACTGTTCCTATGATTGATGTGATGATTCCTGCCCCTGGGATGGAAGCCAGAGAAATTGAAAGAAACATCACTGAGCCTGTTGAACGGGCGATGTGGGGACTAGATGGGGTGGAGTATATTTATTCTGCCAGTCAGCCTCATGGAGTACTGGTTACTGTTCGTTTCAAAGTGAACGAGCCCATAGAGCCTTCACTGGTCAAAGTTCACCATAAGTTAATGACAATTATGAATGAGCTTCCATCTAACGTGATGAAGCCAGAAGTTAAATCTTATAGCATTGATGACGTGCCCTTCATGGCACTCACTTTTACTTCAAAAAGCAAAAATGATTTTGAATTAAGAAAACTGGTTGCGCCGCTCGCAAGAGAATTGTCCAGTACCCCAGATCTTGGAAAAGTTGATCTCTTGGGTGGCGTAAAACGCAGCCTTCGTGTGATTGCTGACGCTAAAAAACTCGCTCAGTTTTCAGTGACGATGGATGATTTATACCAAGCCTTAAAAATGAACCATGCTCTACTTCCGGCAGGGAAAAACTGGTCTGAAAAAGCCGTTTTTGATGTTGAAGTAGGTGGGAAGCTCTCGAGCGTAAGCGATATCCAAACTCTTGCCATTGGTAGTCGTGCCGGGAAGATTGTGAAGGTAAAAGATGTAGCGAATGTCATAGATGGTCCTGAACAAAGAACAAAAGTTTCTTCGCTCTTTGATAAAGACAAAAAAATCGATGGGGCCAACGCCGTTACGATCAGCTTTTCGAAAAGAAAAGGGACTAACGTTGTGACCCTCGCTGATACCCTTCTTAAGCGAGTAGAAACGTTCAAAAAAGAATTACCTCAAGATGTTGAGCTTACGATTATTAGGGACTACGGCGCAACGGCCGGGGAAAAATCAAACGAGCTAATAGAGCACCTTATCATTGCAACTCTTTCAGTATCCCTCCTTATCGCGCTTGCCATGGGCTGGAGAGCAGCACTCGTGGTTGCAGTTGCCATTCCTGTGACTCTTGCTTTAACTCTTTCGATTTATTATTTCATGGGATACACACTTAACCGCGTGACCCTTTTTGCTCTGATTTTTTCTATCGGGATTTTAGTCGATGACGCTATTGTGGTCGTTGAAAATATTGAACGCTATTTAAAAACCTATAAAAAATTAAGTCTTTTGCAGGCCACTCTTCGGGCCGTGAGTGAAGTTGGTAACCCAACCATCCTTGCCACTTTTGCTGTCATCGGCGCCATTCTGCCCATGGCCTTTGTTCGAGGCCTCATGGGACCATACATGAAGCCAATCCCTGTTGGTGCCAGCTTGGCGATGATCCTCTCACTCTTTGTCGCCTTCATCGTAACTCCGTGGGCTTCGGTCATGTTGCTTAAGCACGACTCCCATGGGCATGATGAAAAAGTGGACGAAGGTCCTTCCAAGCTCGATAAACTTTATATCTGGTTAACCGATCACCTTTTATCTAAAAAATCCTGGGCCCTTGGATTTACTTTTGGAGTACTGGCGCTCTTTATTGCCGCAACTTCTATGTTTGCCACCAAGGCGGTAAAAGTTAAAATGCTTCCCTTTGATAACAAGAGTGAATTTCAGGTCACTTTGGATTATCCCGTGACAACTCCTTTAAGCCTTTCAAGTGAATGGTCTAAGGATCTTGCAAGACAAGTTCTGGCACACCCGGATGTAAAACAGGTTCAAGTTTTTACCGGTGAGCCTGCACCTTTCTCTTTCTCAGGAATGGTTAAGCACACTTTTTTAAGAAAATCTGAGTATATGAGTGATCTGCATATCGTCCTGGCAGATAAGCATGACCGCAAAAAATCAGGGCATGACATTATTAATGATCTAAGACCTGTTATTCGCGCTTTTGCAGATTCTAAGTCCGCTACTTCTAAAGTCCTTGAAATTCCACCTGGGCCTCCAGTTATGGCAACGATGGTGGCAGAAATTTATGGTAAAGATCTAGCTGAAAGAAGAAAGGCGGGAGAAATCGTAAGAAATTTATTTAAGAATGAACCGAGCGTGGTTGATCTTGATTACACCTGGAAAGAATCCAGACCCCGCATTATTTTTCCCTACGACTACGAGAAGGCCGGGCTCTATGGAACCAAGTCTGCCCAGACCTGGAACCTTGGTCACTTAATGTTTAATGAAACAAAAGTAGCAACACTTAACGATTTTAATTCTCCAGAGGAAGTAGCGATTGATCTTTCATTGGATCAAGCGACAAGATCGGGACTCAAACCTTTTGAAGGTCAGAGCCTCCCAAGCTTTGAGGCGGGGATTGTAAAAGCAGAAAATGTTCTGAAGCGGCCACAAGAGAAACGAACGGAAATCCTCTACCGGAAGAATCTACAGCCAGTTGAATACGTGATGTCAGAACTTGCTGGTGCGGAGGAAGCCCCTGTGTACGGAATTCTCAAACTTGAGCCTCAAATTCCCTTTAAAACTCAGACTGCTGAAGTGCCATGGGATAATAGCGAGATTACTGTTAAGTGGGACGGTGAGTGGTTCATCACTTATGAAGTTTTTCGTGATCTAGGTGCAGCTTTTGCTGCAGTTATGATCTTGATTTATATTCTGGTCGTTGGATGGTTTAGAAGTTTCCTTGTTCCGCTGGTGATTATGGCGCCTATCCCAATCTCCTTAATTGGGATTTTACCCGGTCACTACTTAATGGGGGCGTATTTTACAGCAACTTCCATGATTGGCTTTATTGCCGGAGCAGGGGTGATTGTACGAAACTCTATTATTCTAGTGGATTTCATTGAACACCAAATTCAAAACGGAATGGCCCTTAAAGAAGCTGTCATCAGTGCAGGAGTTCTGCGATTCCGGCCGATGCTTTTAACTGCTGCTGCCGTGGTTGTGGGAAGTGCTGTGATGTTATTTGATCCAATCTTTCAGGGTCTGGCGGTTAGTTTAATTTTCGGTGAAGTTGCCGCAACTATTCTTAGCCGATTCGCTGTACCTCTGTTTTATTTCTGGATGATCGGTAAAAAACGGTTCGTTGAGTTAACCAAAAAACAGGATGAGAGTAACACATGGGGAGAAGGGCATGAATCCAGATAAAATGAAAGGGAAGTGCGCTGAAGTTTCTAATATTATGAAAGCGATCGCTCATCCTCAGAGGCTCATGATTATGTGCTACCTCGCGGAAGGTGAGAAGAATGTGGGGGAGATTTTATCTCTCTGTGAGATCTCTCAGTCTCAGCTCTCACAGTTCTTAAACCGAATGCATAGAGAGCACCTGGTTAAGTTCAGAAAAGAGGGCCAGTTTTCTTATTATAGTATAGCGGATAAAAACATTACAAAACTCATCCAATCAATGCAGAAAATATTCTGCGAATAGGAATTATATGATGAAATCAAGTTTAAGTTGGCTCGAAAATATGCAATTTCAGTGCGACACCAGAGGACTGATCACTAAGATGGATGCAACTGAGGAACATGGTGGTCAGAATACAGCTCCGTCACCTAAAGAATTAGTTCTTAATGCCATGATGGGCTGTACCGCGATGGATGTTGTATCTATTCTCAAAAAAATGAGACAGGAAATCACTGAATTCAAAATGGATATCGAAGCTGAAAAAACAACTGAGCATCCGATGCATTTCAAAATGGCTGAGCTCATTTTTATGCTTAAAGGCAATATAGAGCCAGAGAAAGCGATTAAGGCCGTTGACTCATCCCTTACCAGGTACTGTGGTGTGAACTACATGATTTCAAAAACCTGTATCATCACCTTTAAAGTTATTTTAAACGATAGTGTAATTAAACAAGGTCCAGTGAATTTCATTGAACCTAAGCAAGGGACATAATAATGGTAAAAAATATTCATCCAATCGAAAGAGTCGTCAGAGTAGTCGTCGGGATTATTCTGACTTCGATGGCATTTATTGGACCAGCAAATCCATGGTTCTTAATCGGCATAGTTCCGGTCCTGACTGGATTAATAGGTTGGTGTCCACCGTATCAGTTACTTGGAATCTCAACTTGTAAAACAAAGCAGTAAAAAATGTGGAAAAAGTTGGCCATTGCTTCTTTGGCCCTTTGGTTTATAGCTTTGGGGACCGCAGGGTATTTTTTCGTTAAAGGGACTGCGGTCAAAGGGGATGACGGACGACTGGCAGTTAAACTTCACAGAGCGGAGAGAAATCTGGTCTTGGGAGAAATGAGAGCACTCCTCTCCGGGGTTCAAACAATCCTGGAAGCAAGTCTCAATAATGATATGAAAGTCGTTGAAACAACCTCTATGTCTCTTGGTATGAAAGCCGCTGTAGATGTTAATCCTACTCTTATGGCGAAGCTTCCTCTAGATTTTAAAAGCACAGGCATGGGTGTGCACAAGCGCTTTGATGACCTCGCACTCAAAGTGCACAAGGGCGCAAGCAAGGACGAGGTTATCAGAGAAGTAAGTGACATCATGTTAACCTGTGTTGGCTGCCACCAGGCTTACCGCTTGGACGAAGTCGACTAAGAGATAAACTGCTTCACTTGTTCGGCACTCATGGCGCCACTTTGTCTCTTCACTTCTTTCCCATTTCTAAAGAGTATGGTGCAGGGGATTCCTCTGATGCCATACTCGGCAGAAATTTGTTGTTCGGCTTCAGTATTGATTTTTAAGAATACCGCCTGTTGATTTTGAAGCGAAGCCTTTTGATATTCCGGGGCATATGATCTGCATGGACCACACCAGCTGGCCCAAAAATCAACCACAACTGGTCCCTCTGCTTTAAGAATAACTTTTTTGAAGTTGGATGAATTTACCTCTGAGACTAATCCATGCAGAGCGAGTTCCGAGCCGCATTTTCCACAGACAGGGGTCTTCTGGAGCGCCTTGTCTGACGCGAGTTTGTTAAGGGCGTGGCATTTTGGGCATTCGGAAAAAGTAGTGCTCATTTTATCCCTCCATAAGTTTTTGGGAAACCTGAAACCAGCTTAGATTCAATTTATAAGCATCAAACCCGAGCTTTCTTAAAACATAGGTTGATTCATTGGACATGACACAGAGTCTTCCTCTGCATATGACCAGAATGGGTCTGGATTTAGGTAAGTCCTCTTTTAGCTTCTTTAAGTTCTCAAAAGGAATGTGGACCACATACTTTTTATAAGTCGAGTCTACGTCATCAATTTCATCATCGGGTCTGACGTCCAATAGAGTCACTTTTCTCGCCTTGATCATCTGTATCGTTTCACCAAACTCTTTGGGCCATTCAAGCTCTTCGTGATAAATGTCTTTTGAGGCAATTTTATTTGTAGGTGTATGTATCAGTGCAAAGTTTTGAATTTGCTCCCAGAACTCTCTCATTTCTTCTTGAGCAAGGGAATAGATTCTCTTTTGGCCAAGTGTTTCAGTTTTTAATATACCCTCTCGTTGCATTTTTTTGAGATGCATCGACGTGTTGGCAATTGTCTGGCCTAATTTCAAAGAAAGCTGTTCCACAGAGTGTGGGGCCTGTGTCAAAAAATGAATAATTTTTAGCCGCACCGGTGACGCAACGGCATCAAGTAAGGAAGCCATCTCTTCAAATAAGTAATCTTGTCTTTCCTTCGCTTTTTCAATAGTTTTGATCATCAAATTGATCCTTGATTTGTCTATGATAAGTGATATAATTCAAGAGATCAATTGAATAAGGGATAGATAATGAAGATTCACCACTTTTATGACCCGGACACATCCACCTTAACCTATGTGGTTTTTGATGAGGCCAGTAAAGATGCGATTATTATTGACCCCGTTTTAGATTTTGATCCCCCCTCTGGGAAGGTTGAAGACAGATCTGCTCAGGTGGTTATTTCTTTTATCAAAGAGCATAACCTAAACCCTCACTATATTCTGGAGACTCATGCCCACGCTGATCATTTATCTTCCTCTCAACTTTTAAAACAAGTTTTTCCAAAGGCGCAAATTGGCATCAGCCGCAGGATAACGGTGGTTCAAGAAGTTTTTAAGGGGGTTTTTAATCTACCGGACTTTATGGCAGATGGTTCTGATTTTGATTTCTTATTTGATGATGAAAAAGAATTTAAGGCCGGAGCACTTAAGATTTTCCCCATTCCTACTCCCGGCCATACGCCAGCGTGCACCAGCTTTTTAATTGAGAACAATCTTTTTACTGGTGACGCCCTTTTTATTCCTGATTCTGGTACGGGCCGTTGTGACTTTCCTAAAGGTAGTGCTTCTGACCTGTTTCATTCTGTGACTCGTCTCTATCAGCTGCCAGACGCTACAAATGTCTTTGTAGGGCATGATTATCAGCCCAATGAAAGAGAGCTGCGATTTCAAACAACGATAGGGGAAAACAAAAAAAATAATATTCAATTAAAATCAACAACAACTAAAGAAGAGTATGTTGCGTTTAGAGAGGCAAGAGACAAAACGCTTAAGGCCCCGAGACTACTACTGCCTAGTTTGCAGGTTAACATCGCGGCTGGACATCTACCAGGAAGAGAAGAAAATGGTAAAAGTTATCTCAAGCTTCCTTTGACGCCAATTTTAAAAACGGGAAAGTTATGAAATTATTCTTCCTCCTGAATTTGGTTATTATGACTTCCGCCCATGCTCAGGATTTTGAGACAGAGGCCAAGGCCCTTGCTCATGACTTGAAGTCATCTCTGATGAAAAATCTATCTGAGAAAGTTGCCAAAGAGGGAGCAGTAAAGGCCATTTCTTTTTGCCACGAAAATGTGAAGCCTATTGCAAAGTCAGCGGCAAAAGATCGGGCCCTGAAATTTGATTTTGGGCGCACTTCTCATAAAATCCGCAACGAGACCAACGCCCCACAAGCTTGGGCAGATGTTTACCTGAAAGAATTTCAAGGTAAATTTAAGGGCGATATTAAAAAAGATTTTATCATTCACAAGTTAGAGAATTCAAAGCGCGTTTATCTTGAACCCCTATATGTCCAGGCCCAATGTTTAACGTGTCATGGAGAATCCGTAGCTCCAGAAATTAAAATGAAATTAGCTGAAATTTATCCCAACGATAAAGCGACTGGATTCAAATTAGGTGAATTCCGCGGCTTCATCTGGATCAAGGAGAAATAAAATGACAAAGATAGAGAAAACTAACGGAATCAGTAATTTATTTGTTTCTGAAGAGGGCTCCGTTCGGGGGTATTCGGTCATTGACGTAAGAGGCCCGGACGAGTTTGTCGGTGAATTAGGGCACATCAAGGGGGCACAGCTAGTAAGGAAAATACCTATTTGTTTGTCGCTCTGGAGGCAGGTCCACTCAAGCAGCACTGCTGGCCCAGTCTAAGGGGTTTATGGATGTCACCAATCTGTCCGGTGGGATGATTCACTGGAATGAGCTTCAGCTAAAAACTGATAAGAAGTGATCTGTTACTTTTGAAATTTCTGGTTCTCAATCAACCATCTGATGAGATCTCTGTGAGTAATGATTCCAGTGACGGCAAAGTCAGAATCAACCACAGGAAGTGAATTAATATTCTCTTTTAGAAAGACTTGTGCAATGTGACGCAGGGGAGTTGTTTCACTCGCACAAAGAACCATTTTTGACATGACTTTATCCAGCCTGATTTCACTTTCGAGCTCAGTGGCGTTAGTGGGGATGTCTCTTTGAGAAATCATACCCGTTAAAAGTTTATCGATAAGTAGGGGAACATGGGAAATCTTGTTCCTCTCCATCAACTCTTTAGCGTCTTTAACCTTAGCAGCAGGACTCAAAGTGATGATTTTTGAAGTCATGACTTCAATGGCAAATATTTCTTTCTGAAGGTTTTCTTGGGCAGATTTGTTTTTGCCCTTTGGGGCATCAGCACCATGGATGAGAGTTCTCTCCATACGGATGGGATTTGAGTCATCGAGATAATCAAATTGGAAAGGCGTTATTTTGCCCTTCACTACAATATAAAAAGCCATGATTAATTGTAACAGAAGTCCCATAAGTTTAAAGCCCAAGAATTGAATAATTCGTGTAAAAATGACCTGCCTCGCAACCCCTTGCGTAAGTCCTTGGTCCCAATCAATCAATAGGACATTTTTTATTCCCACTGGATAACTTCAGGGTCTATCTTCCATTAAGATCAAATAACCAAAGGATTTTTAATGAAAGCTTTTATCATCTCCTTGTCTCTTCTCGTCTCATTCGCTTCAATGGCGTCAGAAATCAAGGTTCTCGACATTGATGCGAAAACTGCTGGGAAGGGATCACTAAGCACTAAATTTGCCGTTTTCCTTGAAGATGATTCCTCAGGAGTATCGGTAAAAATCAGCAAAAAACATGGCGGGAAAAATCCTTATACAACAACCAGAACATTTACCAAATCCGTGCCTGAGCTATCCCTCAAAGGTAAGGTTTTAGAATTAAGTATTGATGGAAAAACGGTTGATTGCGGAACTATGGGTGTCACTAGCATCCTTAGTCGCCCTACGCTTAAGCTTAGCGGGAAATGTGATGTCGTTGCGAAGAGAGTTAATGGTGCAGTTCAAGTTTCAATCGTCGCAGAATAATTTTTATCCGGCCTTGATTTTCGTGGGGACCTGATCTGTGAAGTAGGTCCCCTTACGAGATTTTATTTCGATGCCTCTCTCGGATCTTGCTCTTGAAATCAGACGAGTTAATTTTTGCATATCTTCTTTGGCCTCTGGGATTTCTTTCCAGAGGCATTCATATAGCTGAGCTTTTGGAACAGGCGAGTTTGTAGAAACAAGAATATCAACCAGGGTATCTAAAAGCGAAGCATCGTCTACTTTTTGAATGGGACTTATTGGTTTTTGTTGAACCTGGTGTTTATCCAGGCAAAGTGAGAAAAGACACTTGGCCCCTGTGTAATTAAAATCAGACAAATAAATCTCAGGATAAAGTGCCTGCAGTTCATTCCAAAAGCCTTGAGCATTGGAAATGTTTTTTTCCTCGAAAGAATGAATCACTTTAAGCTGAAGGTAAAGTACGGGGACTGACTTGAAATCATCTCCATACATATAGATCGGAGCATTCTTATTCAAGTGGTCCAGAAGCTTTTTCATGAAGTTAAAGTTTTCGGTTAAATTAAACTTTCTATACTTTTTCATCTCATTGAGTGTCTTTTCACAGCGCTCAAAGTCTTCGCATTTAACAAAGAACATAAACTCACAAACGAGGTGAGAGATGATATCCCCCTCGGTCATCGCCATTTTCTTTAATTCGATTTTTTTTAGGACTTCAAGTGCCTTTTCTTCATCAACCAGGGCGTAGTAGTCAAACTGGCAACGTAGAAGCTTTAAGGGCTGATGCTCGCTCTCGGTTCGAATTGATTTAAGAGTTTGAAGAGTTTCGCTCATTTTATCGATTTGACTTCGATTAGAGTAAATAGTGAATAAATACAAATGACCAACGAATTCAAAATAGGGGACATTCAAATTACTGAATAGGTCTAAGGCGTGCTTGATGCTAATCTCTGCTTCGTTGAAATGAGAGAGATTATTTAGGGCCAGTCCCATCAGCAGTCTTCTCTGCCCTTCTATAAAGGGAGCTTCAGACTGGGGGAGACCTCGCATAAGAGCAAGTGCTTCCGGATTCTGATTATTTCGAATGTGAAGATGGCCTTCAATGATTTTTTTCTCTGTGAGTGTGAGGCGCTTGTCTTCCATACCCCGTTTGGCTTTCTTCACATTGAGATTCAGTTCTAAAAGTATGTTGTAGAATGCTTTTTGTAACACTGGTTTTACTCTTTTTCTTTTTGACCAAGGTTTTTAAAGAAAATGAGCATCCTGTCGATTTCCGACTCGGGAACATGATAGGTATTCGCAAGATGCCTAGCGCTGGCGACATTCGAGATAAGGGAGCGGGCCAATCCTCTGGTTACATCATCAGTCACGCAATTTAAGTACACACTGGCGGCTTCACATTCACTTGCAGGGTGAGTCGCACTTTTGATCATGGATAATTTTAAATAGGTTTGAAATAAATCTTTATCACTTTTAATATTGTGGTTCGGCGTACATTTCGCATCATTTTGTTTTAGGCGCAAAATTAGTTCTTTGACTTCAGCATCTGTTTTATAAATACCAGTATCCTTACGTGTATCGTCTCCCATGTCAGGGCCTCCACCAGTTTTTATCTGGGCATAGAGGGAAGTAGACGTGAGAAGTGTGCAAAAAAGAAGGGTCGTTTTAATCATGTTTTCTTAACGGTATTTCGGAGCAAAACTTGACTGAAAAGACTGGGTAATGGCGTAACTTGTCGAAACTATTGTTGGCGGTCGCGACTTTTAAAGGTCTTCTCCGTCATAGGAGTTTTCTTCGCCAGCTGTTTCTCCGAGAGTAGAAAAGAAGATGATTATCTTATCCACTTCGCTTTGCGGGATTTTGTAGGTATTTGCAAGATGACTGCTACCTTTGGAGAGCTCTTTTAGTTTTCTGGCTATTTTTCTTACGCTCTTGTCATTCACGCAACTCAAATAGAAATTGGCCTCTTCGCATGCCTCAGACTTTGGATCGGTATTTTTTAGTAATGATAATTTTAAATATATTTGAACGATATCTTTGTCTTTACTCAGGCGTTGACCCTGGCTCGGGCATTTGAAGTCATTCTCTTTCAACTTGCTCGTCAGATCTACAATCGTGGCGTCAATATCGGCGCTACTACCACCGCCGGTTTTCACTTGGGCGTTAAGGGATCCAGCAATTAATATAGTAATTAATATGGTTAATATTTTCATGATCTACTTGTCGGTTTTTACACAAATTACTTAAATGGGCCCCGCAGGGCCCAATGGTTAAAGTTTTTTACTACCGTAAAGATCGGACATCATTTTTTTACAATTCTCACCCAGTGTTGAATGAACATGATTCAGGCATGAACGAAAATGTTGTGGATCCTCTGCCGGGTCCCCGCAACCCTGAACCGCTAGCTCCCGAAAACAAGAGCGATTCCGCTCCACTTCCGCCACAGTCGCCTTAGACAGTTCATTAGGCATATATTCTATCGAAGCTTGAGCGTCGATTAAGTAAATCATTCCAATCAATAAGAAGAAATTTTTCATACGTTATCCTTTTAAGTACTAAAGAAAGTTTTTACCAAGGTCTCTAATCATGTACCCGACTGCGTAGGGAACAGAGTAGGGTCTTTTGGCAGTCACAGATGAGTCATGTCCATAGCCCAACTTGTGAAGCCACTCATGGAATAAATTCCCCGCCACTTCATTGGGATCAAACTGATCAAAATACTTTGTATTGACGTTGATGTAAGTAATAGAAGGATTAGTCCAGCCTATGACTGTGGTGCTGGCGTAATACATTTTTACACCCAAATCCATGGTGTTGTTTTTAATTTTGTTAAGACTCTCGGCCGCATCTAAGACTGACTGATAAATTTGGGCATTGGTTTTACCCCCATTGTCGGCAAATTGTTTCAGGCCACTCCAGGTATGGTTTAAAATTTTGGTTCTGAATGCTTCGGTTGCCACAACTTTTTTCACAATATCTACCGCCTCATTGTATTTCTCTTCTTGAGAGGCAGTGAAGTCCAGCATGTCGACATTGGTTTTAAAACTCAATGCCTGTGCAGGTAAACTGGACGTTTCGGCCGGTGTGATCACTGAGTCTGGGGACGTGGTTCCATCTTCAATTGACGGTGTAGAGGTTGATAATGGGGCCGATTCTTGTGATGAACCGCCACCCGATTTGCTACATGACACTGTCATGAGCGACATCATCATCATGAGCGCTAGCATTTTTTTCATGTACCTTCCTTGGTGCAGTGTGGTTAGGAGGTGACATGTTCACACAGAGCATTTTTGTTCAAAAGGTGGGTAAAATCGAACCAGCGAAGAGCTCTAAATGACGAGTTTTACGAGGAGAAAAGAGGGAAGTCAGGATTCCATATTTGTTTAAGGTTTTGGTGACTCAATGAAGAATAATAAAAAAAAAGCCCCTTTCGAGGCTCTTTAAATAACTACAAAAATGTTTGGTAAAATTTTGGAGCGGCTGATCAAATTCGAACTGATGCCCTTCTGCATGGCAAGCAGACGCTCTGATGTTTCAGACCAGTTGAAATTTCACACATACTCCAGTCATCAGAGCAAGTTAAAACGTTTTCCAGTTCGTAAAATTTCGAGGAACTTCGGTCTTATTAGATACCTGCTGGGACATTTTCTCTTTCTTGCTCTACCAATTAATCTTTTTAGGATCTGATCCCCAGTAGATAACATGCACTTCTTTTTTTGGATCTCCCTTTTCATAGAGAAATGAAACATCTTTACTCACACTGTACTCGGAAATCTCTTGTCTTAAAGGATGATCTTTAATTGGCCTTTCAATTGTTTTCCAGTCTGAAGCTTTAATTTGAGATTTGATGAAGTCGGCCTTACCTCTCCCTAAAACAGAAAGTCCCATGCTATTTATTTTATTCGTTTTCTTGAGCACAAAAATGGTCAAGGGACTAAAACCACTTTCTCTTGGAATTCCTAAGGTTTTAAATTCTTTTTCGTCTTTTATTAGCTTTAACCCTTTAATCTTTTTGAAGGCAAGCTCTGGACTTTTTGATTCCCACACTTCTTGAAGAAGGGGCAGGTCTAATTCATAGCTCACTTCTGAATTAGATGTTTGAGAGCATGAAATTAGAAAGGTGAAGAAGATTAAAGTTAATGTGCGCATACTATTTCTCCAATTTGAACTGTGTGCCCACTAGTTCACTTAGCTTTTTGAATGCAGAAGGATTCTTGTATTTCAAATCATTTGGATTATGAAGATAGACTTCAAAATGATTGGCTAAATCTTCGAAAACATCAAATTCGGAATATTTTTTCAATAAAGGTATTTTCTTGTCCCGCTCATGTAAACGGGAATGTTCATTTTTCTGCCATCCCATTAGAAATATAAGATCTTCCATATGGAGATTTTCACGTAGATCATACATATATATGTGGGATAATTCATGACTGAGAATTGCAGACTTGTTTTCGGCTCTAAAAAACTCATCATACAAGGCTATTGCATTTATTCGCTTAACTGCAGCACCAGGATTTTTTGAATGTGCAGCTGATACGACGCCTCTGAGGAATGTTATACCTTTTAGCTCTCTCAATGCCTTTGGCTGTTCACTCAACCATTTGAGGAGAATCTCTTTTTCTAATTGTGTCCATGGTTTGAATTTTTCATTTGGTATAGGCCAACCAGCTGGCATTTTGTCTGTGAAGCGATCTTGCCATTCTTCGACTTTGGGGAATTTGAGTCTGCAAAAGGTATCTTTATCAGACCCTTTGACAGGTGTTCCGTCCTTACGCTTATAGGCTTGGACTTCATGCGCCCCAACTTTAACTTGCCACTTGGTGCATGGAGGGGGAGAAGCCCAGAGTGTAGTAGAAAAAGTGATGAGCACAATAATTAACATGAAAGTTTTATTCATGTTAATTGTCTCAATCTTTCATTCAAACGATTTATTTTAGGAGTCGAGTTATTGAGAAATCCCGAAATTGCTTCTTGGATCGTTTTGTCTGTAAGGCACTCAGTAGTCATTTTAATCAAAAATTCTTTAAGCCGTCCCTGCAGAGTTGGGATTTGAAAGTTTTTGATTCCATCAATAACTAATACAATATCTTCTAAATCCCAACTCATTCGAGGATCTTTTCTGCCTCGACCATTAAAGGCTTCAAATTTTGATGCAATAAATAAAGCTAGAGGAAAGATATAGATGTAATCATCTTTAGTAAGATGAAACTTCTCTTTATTTAAAATGCCTTCTTTATACCAAGAATTGCTGAAGCCTAGTATCTCTTCATCGTTAGGCATGACGTCCAATACAAGAAGATCTCCATGTCTAAAACGACAAAGAGGAGCACCGACTCGCATGTCATGAGTAAAACCTTTGGCCCTTAATTTCTTTTGAAATTTGTCATATTCTTTTTTATTTGCAATCTCAATTACACAATCAACATCAGTAGTCGGTCGAATATCATCTGCAATGTCGACGTCTATATAGAGACAAGTTGTTATTCCACCAACGAAGACGACCTGCTCGGAAAGTTCTTCAAGCAATGTATAAGTGAGTTTAAGCATTTCTAGATTAACTTCATGATTCACTTGATAGGGCCTTCTCTAATTCTATCTTGGCAACATTTTGCTCACGCACTCTACCTATTCGAAGCGAATCAATCAAAGCCAGTAATCGATGTAATTTTTCGTCCTTGACTGCAGCAAAGGGAGCTGTTTCATACAAAGGGGAAACTGCAATGCCTCTCACTGTCCCATCTTCTGAAGGCCATATGTAGCTTTGATCGCTTACAATTTTTTTTGATGATTCTCCGTAAGAATGCGCGGTAGGAATTCCTCTTTGAATTGATCCAACGTCTGCGGGGAAGACATATTTGAGTCCGTGAATTAAAAACTCTAAAAGTGCAGAGTAGTAAGGTTTTTTCTTTTCGCCATCCAATAGGCCACTAAGCTTTAAGCGTTCAAGACCTAAAGAAACCTCACTGGGACTTAGGTCTAAGTCGTGAGCCAGATCAATCATTCTCCATGATTTAGATCCCAAAGAAATGATCTTTAAGATGATAAGGATGTCCTGAGATTTTAGAGCTCTATTTCTTCCAGCTAGCATAATTCTATTGTACTCCTTCGGTTATATTTTACAATCCTCAATTCGCAAACTGAGGATTTGACTGTAATTATTAACGTCGATCTGGGTGTGAAAGCTTTAGGCAACGTAATTTCAGGTATATATAATGTCGCTTTTATAGGGAGATTAGGTAGTTTTCATAAAGGCTTGGCACATTTGGATTAGGTTTTGAAAGAGAAATCTTGATCTTGGTGTAAAGCATGCTTTACACTAAGGTTGTGAGAAATATTATGAAAGAGATTAGAATCGCTAAACATATTAATCAAACTGAATTGGCCCAGATGTGTAACGTCTCTAGGCAAACAATTCATTCAATAGAAGTTGGCAAGTATACACCTTCAGTTGAACTTGCTCTTAAAATTGCAAAATCTCTTAAAACAACAGTAGAGAAAGTTTTTATCTTGGAGAATGCCTAATGAATAATATATTTATTTATCCTACTTTCAAAAACAGTGTTTTCATTTTTCTCTTTTTACAATTATCGTTGCTGATCTTATGTGTCCTTCCGGTAACCGTGCGTGAGTTTCTCTAAAATTCGTCAGAAAATTGTGGAGCCGCAACTAAAACCAACGGAGGCCCACAATGTCA
>JFJP01037216.1_pt1 | contig 36997 bp, 31 predicted proteins | sample 431651 | NCBI WGS metagenome assembly JFJP01 (sample SAMN02602958, study PRJNA72255) | Microbial mat metagenome, whole genome shotgun sequencing project. | biome: fresh water; feature: sink hole; material: water; isolation source: purple microbial (photo- and chemosynthetic) mats found in... | reverse complement strand
GATATAGTAGCAGGAACGTTTACACACAGAGTTAAATATTTACCGTATTTACTAGAGTCAATAAAAAATTATTGCCCAGACATCCCATTTATAGTTCAAATTTCTGATGCTCCAATATGTGAAAATTTTAATATGTTAAGGGAGAAATTTAAAGCTACCAATAAGAGATTTTGGTTGTTCCTTGATGATGATATAGAATTCGTAGATAAGGATACAATAGATAAAGCATTAGAGACACTCATATCAGGGAAGTATGCTATGGTTGGCGTGTATTGTTGTTTGGATCATAACTATACTCCTAGACAAGATGAAATGAATGCAAAAGAAATAACATGGGCCCCAGGATATTTCCAACTAGTAGATAGTTTATTAGTAGGTAACATAGAAGGAGATAAAAATCTCCCCTGTTTAAATACAGGTATAGATACAAGTTATTCAGTAGATATAAAACTAAAAGGGTATAAAATAGGAATTGCTCCAACCTATGTAAGACATGCTTATAAAGGAAAAGTTTGGGCAAATATGGACAAATTAAAACTTAGCAACGATTATTTTTTCAATAAATATGGTATGTTTTATTTTAATAATTGTACAAATATTTATAGCACAATTGGAAAACTACCTAATATAACTTTTGATGAATATAAAGGAATTGCTAATGGATGAAATTTTTATAACAAAAGAAAACTATGAAGAATATTATCAAAATGAAAAATATCCTTATTTTGATGACTTTGGACCACAGGGAAATCATTATCACAGAACAAGTTTTTATTTAGAGAACATAAAAGACGATACTAAAATATTAGATTGTGGATGTAATAATGGTGGGCTATTAAAATATTTATCATCGAATCAAACTTTATCATTATATGGATGTGACATATCAGACTTCCATGTTAGTAATGCTACGATGCACGTTCCGTCTGCAATTGTAACTAAAGCTAATGTAGAAAGCCTCCCATATGAAGATAATTTTTTCGATACTATTATAGTAGGTGAACTACTTGAACATGTATGGGATTTAGATAAATCAGTTTCAGAATTATCAAGGGTCTTAAAGGACGATGGGAATTTACTAATAACTACACCTATCGAAGAAGAATTTTCTAATTTAGAGCATCTAAGAGTTTTAGATAAAGAAGCATTAGAATCAATTCTTCCAGGAGTAAAAGTCATCACCAATAATCCTTTTTCTTACTTGGGTATTTACGAAAAATCTAAAAAGCGTACAACTATATCTTTAGTAATGATAGTCAAGAATGAGGAAGAGATACTTGATAGATGTATTGATTCTGTAAAAGAGATAGTGGATGAATTTATTATTGTAGATACAGGATCAACTGACTCAACTAAAGACATAATTAAAAAATATTGTAAGCATTATACTATCCCATTTAAAAACTTTGTAGATACTAAAAATGATGCATTAGCTTTAGCTACATCAGATTATATATTATTTATGGACGCTGATGAAAGAGTCTATTCAGGTCTTGATAAGCTAAAAGAGCATGCAGATAACGGAATTGATTGCATAAGTGCTATTATAACTGAGGGAGTACATGGAGATGATTCTAATGTATCCAATAGATATGATAGGTGTAGACTTTGGAAGAATGATGGCACATGGAAATTTCATGGGCCAGGCGTTCATGAATATTTATGGGGTGGAACAATAACTAGAGATGAATCCATACTTATAAGACATGAACACATTAAAACAAATAAGGTGGCATCTTATGGAGAAAGATTTACTAAATATATAAACCTACTACATGATCATATAAATAATGTAGATGCAAATTCACACAGAGCATGGTTTTATCTAGCTCGTACATATAAGGACTTAGGTCAAACACTTCAGGCTATTGGCGCATATAAACATTATCTAGACATTAAAGACAACTGGTTCTTAGATGAGATATGGCAAGCACATTATGATATAGCTCTATGTTATTACAATGATGGAGAATATAGTAAAGTCAGAAAGTGGTGTGATAAAGCTATTATATTAGATCAAAGAAGAGCAGAAGCCTATAACCTAATTGGTCTCACATACTTCAACGAGCAAGATTATAAAAAAGCAATTAAGTGTTATGCTATGTCACTAACTCTTGGAGTACCAGATAACGTAACCCTATTCTTAAATCCAAATGAGTACAATCAGATTCCGAAAGAACAATTAGCTTTGTCATATTATAGAAACAATGAATTTGATTTATCTGAAAAGACTTATAATGAACTATTATTAGATAACCCAACTGATCAAAGACTGTTAACTAATCTATGGTGGTGCAGGACTAAAACTAAGCAAACTATATTCCTTACTCTAGGGAGTACACCTGAAAAGATTTGGGGTGGGATATTAGAAGAGCAAGGGGTTCATGGAGTCGAAACTACCTATATAGAATTAGCGGATTGTCTATCAGAACTAGGACATAATGTGTTCTTATTCTGCAATACTGATACTGCACATAGATACAAGAATATTTATTATGTACCATTCCAAGATATAAATGAATATATATCATATAGCCCTGATGTAATAATTACTTCACGATGGTTTGATGCGCTATATTTAGAGGACAAATCAAAAAAAATTATATGGTTACAAGATGCACATTTTAGTGACCCTAATAGGCCAGATGCATTTCAGAAAGCAAATCATATCATATGCAGTTCTGAATGGCACAGAGAATATATCCTACATAGATTTAATACTGGTATTGATAAAAATAAACTATCAATAATCCCATTAGGTATACGCAAAGATATGTTTAACGAAAAGATTGAGAGAAAGCACAATAAGATTCTGTATGCAAGTAACCCAGATAGAGGCCTATTTATCTTAGCAGATATGTGGGAAGAGTTAACTAAGACAATTCCTGATATTACCTTAGAAATAGTTTATGGATGGGAAGGGCTGCTAACATGGGACACTACACCAGAGTGGACTAAATATGTGTTAGAGAAGAAAGATTATGTGTATGAGAAGTTTAGTAAATTTAATAATGTAACATTTAGTGGAAGAGTTACAAAACAAGAGTTATATAATAAAATGAAAGAGTCAGAACTCTTAATTTATCCAAACAACTTCTGGGAAACTTTCTGTTTAATAGCGTTAGAAGCACAAGCTGCTGGTTTGCCAATTATAACAACTGATATGGGAGCTTTATCTACAACTGTAAATAGAGACAATAACTTCTTAATTGATGGAGATCCATACAGTAAAGATTATTCAAATGCAGTTATTAAGTTAGCTGATGGATTATTAAATAATAAAACAGTACTCAAAGATTTATCAAATAAGAATTTAGAATATACCAAAGGATTGCCTTGTGACTGGAAGGATGTTACAAAGCTTTGGCAGCATTTAATCTGGGAGATCTAGTATGCCTTCTTTACACCAATATGCACCAGGAGTCTTAATTAAAAAAAGACTTCGAGATGAAATAGCTGGTCCTACTGGCCCATCAGGACCACAAGGATCTTTAGGCCCTGCTGGAGTAACTGGGAACCCTGGTCCACAAGGTGATCCTGGTCCACAAGGCCCTACAGGAGCATCTGGTCCAAGAGGTCTCACTGGTAGCCCTGGAGCACAAGGTTCAACTGGACTAGAGGGTACTACAGGACTTCAAGGAGATCAAGGGCCTAAAGGTGCGACCGGGGATCAAGGGCCACAAGGTGTAGAAGGACTACAAGGGTCTACAGGTATAGATGGCCTTCAAGGACCTCAAGGCCAAACTGGCTCTGATGGTGCTCAAGGCATTACTGGTCCTAAAGGCGAGCAAGGCTTAATGGGTGATCAGGGAGCTACTGGACCAAAAGGGATAACCGGATCCACAGGTGTACAAGGTGAACAGGGAAGAACTGGAGCTGATGGTGCTCCAGGTCCAATGGGTATTACTGGGGCTGGCGGTGTTCAAGGTTATCAGGGTTCAACAGGAGTTGATGGACCACAGGGTATAACTGGCCCAGATGGTCTGCAAGGAGTACAAGGATCAACAGGAGAAACTGGCCGTCAGGGTATTACAGGACCTGATGGACTACAGGGTATTCAGGGTGTTAGAGGAGAGGCTGGCTCACAAGGTATAACAGGGCCACGAGGTCTGCAAGGAGAAATCGGATTAACTGGTATTGTTGGAACTACTGGATTCGATGGTATCCAAGGACCAGCAGGAAACACTGGACAACAAGGAGAAAGAGGACAAACTGGAGAGACAGGTCTTCAGGGGCCTATGGGTATTACTGGTAATACAGGCCTCCAAGGAAGTACTGGTATTACTGGCTTCCAAGGTCTGCAAGGAACAACTGGGTCTACAGGTCTTCAGGGTTTGACAGGTATAACAGGATTCCAAGGGTCTCAAGGCACAACAGGTATCGCTGGAACAACTGGTCCACAGGGCATTACAGGCACAACAGGTCTACAAGGACAACAAGGGACAACTGGTAATCAGGGTAGCCAAGGCCAGACAGGAAATCCTGGTGTTCAAGGCCAGATGGGGAACACTGGAAACCAAGGAACAACTGGTCCAAAAGGTATTACAGGAGATCAAGGGATTTCCGGATCACAGGGGACAACCGGACTTATAGGACAGACTGGACCACAAGGAATAACTGGGTCTACTGGTTTACAGGGAGCAACAGGTCTAGTTGGACTTACTGGTGTAAGAGGAACAACAGGCGTTCAGGGATTTACAGGGAGTACTGGTCTTCAAGGTTCTACAGGTATGGTCGGTGTAACAGGCGTGGCAGGAACAACAGGTTTAAGAGGGCAAACAGGACCGCAGGGTATTACAGGCTCTACTGGATTACAAGGAGCAACTGGCCCTACTGGTAATCCTGGCAATCAAGGACAGCAAGGCATAACTGGTTTATTTGGAGATGCATTAGGTCATGTTATTACTTTGATTACTGGTGGCTATTTTGCACAAGGGAAAGCTACATATGCTAGCACTTCTCCAGGATTTTATTTAGGATCTGCTACTGGTGTCGGTGAAGGCGTTCTACATCTTGGAAATGCAACTAATTCCCTCAAGTGGAATGGCTCCTCTTTGGAAGTCCAAGGCTCTCTTACAACAGGACTTGGAAAGAAAAAACTTGAAATAAATTCAACTTTAAACGAAATGCATTTTTATGCAGAAAATCCAGATACAAACCTAACACAAATATATGCGAAGATTGGAATAAATAATGTATCTACAGATACATTTATTGGGATATTTGGCAACTCAACGTTGAGTTACAATTCAAACTTTTCAGGTATTTATGCAGGCACGTATAATGGATATGGAATATTTGCACAAAGCTATAATGGGTATGCAGGGTTTTTTACTACAGTAGAAGGGAGCGCAATAAAAGCTACTAACACAAGCCCGTTAGGTGTTGGTAATGGCATTGCAGTAGATGGAGGTAAGGCAGTAGGCTTAAGAGTAACTTCTTCACACCAACAGTTTTCAGTCCTCATTAATAATTCAAATACAATAAGTGGGACAGGATTATTTTGTAGTTCAGATAAAGGACATGCTGCTCAATTTATTGCAACAGAACTTTCAGCTGTATATGCATACTCAGCACTTGGTACATCTATACTAGCATGGTCCGGAAGTGGATTTGGAGCTGAAATAAGCGGAAATGCTACAAATGCCAATTTACTCCTCTCAACACAAGCAAGCTTACCAACGTTTAAGTTCGTAGCAGGTGCTATTTGCTGTTATAATGGAGATTTATATTCAGTAGCGAATGACTATGAATGGGGAAAGCTAGTAAGAGAGAATGTAAGTGGGAATATTACAGCTACAGGAAATGTTAATACGACAACACTCAATTCTACAGGAACATTAGCAACATACAATGCAACAGGTGGGGTGTATGTTGCTGGTGCAGCTGGATCTGCCTATGGTTCTGTTCAGGCATATGCCACTTCTACTCCTACATTTAAAATACTTTCATTAAATCCTTCTGGTGGGAATGTTTTAATAGGAACAACTACAGACAATAATACCGGTGCTACACTACAAGTAACTGGCGCATTAACTACTACTGGAGCAATAAAAACAAATGGTAGTATTTATTCAGCATCCGCGCATTTGGATGGTACTAGAAATAGTATGGTTAGTTGGGCCTATAGTGGGCTAGTAATTGGTGAAAATACATCGTCGTGGCCTGGACTTGCCTTAGGTGGAGCATACAGAGGGACACATGGAGTTATTTCATTTCATAATTACAGCATTGCAGCGGGATTGAGTGGCACCAAAGGATACACTATCATGGCGCTAGGGTCCGATGCGGTAGCCAGCAGTAAGGCAATGCACCTGGATTTTTATACACACGATGGTACTCTCGCTCAACGCTTATCTTCTACTGGCAACGTACTCATAGGAACCAACACAGATAGTGGATACAAACTTCAAGTTAATGGTTCATTTGCAGCTACCACTAAGTCATTCGTAATAGACCATCCTACTAAAGAGGGATATAAATTAAGATATGGTTCACTTGAGGGTGTAGAAAATGGCGTATATTATAGAGGTAAATTAAAAGGTAATGACACTATTGATCTTCCTGAATACTGGACTAAATTAGTAGATAAGAATTCTATCACTGTATCATTAACTCCAATCGGGAAACATCAGAAGTTATATGTAAAAGAAATGGGATGTAATAGTGTAATTATTGGGAATGATAATATGCTAAATAAAAATATTGAATGTTTCTATGTTGTTTATGCTGAACGTATTGATGTTGAGAAACTTATTGTGGAGATTCCTAATGTCAATTAATTATTCTCCACGACAGATAATTGATGATAGCTTAGTTTTATATTATGATGTAAGTAATCCTAAATCATTTAAGGGTAAACCTACTACTAATTTAAGTGCTGATCCTTTAGATTTAAAACCTGCTGCAAGTTATGCTGTTGGTTGGGGTGTATGTGTATATGGTGGTACTGATGTTACTTGGATTTCGGCACCATCTGTAGTTGGTCCAGATGGTAATATAATTAATGCTGGTAGACTTACTCATACTGTTGGAACTGGAGATTATAGGACACATAGAACTGGTCTTGGTGTAATAGCTAATAGGTCATTTACTGCATCTATATGGGTAAAGAATAATGGTGGTGCTACAACTGGAAGTGCTATGTATATAGGCAGTACTCTTGATGCTGAGATGGCAGGGGTTAGTTTTACATTAACGGATAAATGGCAGAGGGTATCTTTCACAAAAACATTTACAGGAGCTAGAACAGAAACTGGAATATCGGTTTATTTAATGACACCTGTGGGAACTGATTTTTTAGTTTGTATGTCGCAGATAGAAGAGCAACCTTATGCAACTCCATTTGTAATTGGTTCACGTTCATCTACTCAGGCATTATTAGATATGACAGGTAAGCGTACATTAACTACATCGACTTCAGTTTTTAATTCATCTGGGAATATAGTATTTAATGGAACTGATTCTTCAATTATATTTGGGTCTGGAGAAACATTCTTTCCTATGCATGAGTTTACTATGGAAGCATGGATTAAGTCATCTGGTCTTGGTGCAGGAATGGCACAAAATGGAATAATGGGGATTACATTTGGAGTGAGTTTTTATTTAAATGGATCTGGACAATTAGTAACTAGATTACATAATGGAACTACGTTTACTTCTATAACTCAAACAGCAAACCTTCATAATAATATCTATCATCATGTTATGGCTGTAGTGAGTGGGTATACAACTAAAGTATATATAGATGGGGTATTAGTTTCTACTAATACACAGAGATGGTATGGAACTACTAACTGGCCTACAACTCAAGCTATAGTTGGTAGAGATTTAAATGATGTGATTTATTATTTTAATGGAGAGATACCAGTTGTTAAGATTTATAAGAGATGTTTATCTGACTATGAAATTAAACAAAACTTCAATTCACTACGTGGAAGGTTTTTAGTATGAGCATAGAACATTCACCAAACATAACAAAGGATGGATTGGTATTTCATTATGACGTTAATAATGAAAAGTCATTCAAAGGTGCTCCTACTACTAATCATATATATAAATATAATCCACGAATAGATAGTTCTTATATTTCATTTAGTGCTAGTGCATTAGGTACATGGAATAGGAATCATTCGGATGCGATTACAGTTTACAATGATTTAGGTAGTAATATATCAAACCGAACAAATGCTGGTGTAGCTATAGATTGGTATAATTATTATCATGCTATTTGGACATATGATAACGAACTTAAAAAGCCAGTAGTGACAATGAGAGATTTTGATGGGTCATGGAAAGCATATAGTTTTGCTACAGGATTAGGAACGTTCACAAGTTATGGATTGACTACTGGTTCTAAGTATACGATATCTTGGTTGCAATGGACTGATGATATTACTAAGACTGTATATGCTGGCTTATATTCACCACAGATTGGAACTGGCACGAATGGTTTTCAAGATGGGTTAAGTAATACTGTATCTCCTTTGACTTCTTTTAATACGAAAGCTAGGACGTGGCAGAGAGTTTATTGTACATATACTATTTCTGCAAATACAAGGTTAGATTTTGCAAATCCAAATTGTTATATGTATGGGCTATTTGGAGCTAGAGCAACACTCAAAATAGCAGATGTTCAATTGGAAATGTTACCTTACCCTACTGGATTTAGTAGATTACAAACCAGAACAGTAGCACAGAGTATGTATGACTTAACTGGTAATTCTACAATTGATATGACTAATGCTACTTTTGATAGTACTGGTAAGTTATATTTTAATGATGATCATTTTGTACGTGCTACTAATACTCAATTAAGTCATAGAACAGATGGCCTTACTTATTCATGTTGGGTTAAACATACTTCACTAGATACTAATTACAGTACATATTTTGAAAATGGTTTGTATACTGGTGGAATATTATTACGTCAAGAAGGTCCGACTTATATGAATGTATTCTGTATGGGTGTTCATACTGGTACTTTATATTTTACTGTATCAATAAATACTTGGTATAATATAGTTTTTGTTAGACGTGGAGATTTATTATTTCTATATGTTAATGGAGTTAGTTATGGCTCAATAGCTATTACTGTTGATATAGTTCTAAATACTAGCTATCTTTATATTGGTAGATCACAACATGCAGTTGGTCAAGGCATAGTTGGGTACTTAGATGTAGCTCAAGTATATACAAGAGGATTATCTGATGCTGAAATTAAACAAAACTTTAATGCTCTTCGTGGAAGGTTTGGTGTGTAATGGGATGTTACTCAGGTAATAGTTTAATAACAGATGGATTAATTCTAAATATAGATTTAGCAAATATAAAATCATATCCACAATCTGGCACTACAATAACTGATTTAAGTTTATATCAAAACCATCATATAATTAGTGGTAGTCCAGTTTTTAGCACTACAAACAATGGACAATTAACTTTTAATGGTACTGCTCAAGCTATTCATAAAGCTTCTGCATTAAGTGGTATATCTAATAGATGTACTGTTGTAATTTGTTATTCTACTTCTGACACTTATGAATTATGGGTAAGAGGTAGTTATAGTGGTGAACGTTATCTTGCGGCTTCATATCCCGGTCAAGGTTATTACAATGGTAATTGTGGTACTCCTGAATATTATGTAGATACTGTAAGATGTTATAATCCTATATCAGAAGGATATCGTAATGGTGCGTTTCATATGTTTGAAGCTAAGAATGTTGACTTTAGTGGATGGACTTCTTATGAATGGTTTGGATATGAAGGTGGATTTGAATTAGTAGGAAATGTTAGTTCAATAATAGTTTACAATAGAGTATTGACTGCTGATGAATCAAAACGGAACTTTGCTGCATTACGTGGAAGATTTGTAGCATGATAAATAGTAACAGAGGTATAAAATGGCATTGACAGATAAAAATTTATTGATCACTCCAAACATAGGACAGACAGCAGATCCAAAGATAGTATTCTCTGGGGCTGACGCTTCCACTACGGCTCAAAATATTACATTGCAGGTCTACCCACAGAGCAATGGTACTTTGTCCTTTGAGGGGAGTTCTGGGCAGCTTTTCAGTATAACCAATAATCTTATTGGATCTATATTTTCTGTGAATGATATTTCTGGTATTCCTTCAATCGAAGTATTTGATACTGGAACTGTGAAGGTAGCGCAATATAGTGGTAACGTCGTTATTGGTACTGGTACTGATAATGGAAATAAGCTTCAGGTAACTGGATCTATATTTGCCACATCTGATATTATTTCTTATGGTGCTATGTATAGTAGCACTCTATCTATATTAACTGGCAGTGGAGTTAAAAAGATTACTGTAGATTCTACAAATGATAGATCTTGCATCTTATTACAAAAGAGTGGTGTTACAGTTTGGGACATAGGACAAACTAATGGTGGAGACTTAGAATTTAAAACAGCAGGGACTACAACATCAGCAAAAGTAAATTCATCTGGTGATATTATTTGCGCTAGATATATGTATCCTTCTGGAGCAGTTGGTGGTTATTTATGGGGAAATGTTTCTGGTATATGGAGTAGTGGTAATCTTTTGTCTGGTGGTAATATTTGGTGGCAAACAAAAAATATATGGCTAGACGCTTGGTTTAATCAATCACTCTTGACTACTAGTACACCATCTTTTTCTAGAGTTACTTCTACTATTGCCACTGGAACTTCACCATTGGTAGTAACATCTACTACTAAGGTAGCGAATCTCAATGTAGATGCAGTAGACGATACTCATGTTGATACATCATATAACTCTTTTGGTAATGGAACAATACCTAAAAGAAATGCTAATGGTTATCTCTACACAAATTACTTAAATACCACAGCTGATGTCGTGGCTACAGCACCTACACATTTTGCGATGCAAACTAGTTCTGATGGCTTCCTTAGATGGCAGACGTTAGCTAATGTCAAAACAAATCTTGGCATTAGCAATGTAACAAACATATCTAAATCTAATATTTTTAATAACTCAGGCAATAGTCATGCTGCATACGTAGACTTTAATTCTATACCTGATTATGGATTTTATCATTTATTGGGAAATACAAATGGCCCAAACATAACAGGAGCAACACAATATTATACATGGAGTTCAGGCATAGGATCTGAATATGCTTTCTCATCCTATGCTTGTCAGTTTGCTATTCCAAGAGTACCCGTTGGTGGTGATCAGACTCTTTCTGTTAGATTTAAAGATGCCGCAGTATGGGGTGCATGGAGTCCAATTATTGCTAATGCCAGAAAGAAACCAATTACATATCTATCTAAATCTGGCCATAATTCTTTAGCTGCTATTATAGATGGGAGACTTTTCACAGCATGTGGTACTAGTGCAGGCTATGCAAATACAACAACTGGACGACATGCATCAGCTGCGGCATATGTATATGGAGTAGATAATCTTAAAGAAGTTTGCTTCCCTGCAACTACAGCTAAATTAGTGAGTGCTGGTGGATTTACAAATTCATATGCATATGCATTATTTGATAATGGTAGCTTATATACATGGGGCGGAAATGCTGGGGGACAGTGTGGTGTTGGAAATACAACTGCTCAAGCATATCCAGTTCTTGCAGCCACTAATGTTTCAGCTGTTTATTCTCATCCTACCGTGGGAGAGTATTCGTTAGTCAACAGATTAATAATTAAAAAAACTGATGGATATTTATACGGGGCAGGAACCGCTGGTAATTATCAATTTGGATTGGGAAATACAACACAACAAAATAGTTTCATTCAAATGTCAGGGGCAACAATCAATACCCAAAAAGTATTTAATCTTGGTTCAGAAGCTGGGTGTGTAATTGTATTAACATCAGATGGTAGAATATTAGCAGCTGGTTATAATAATTGTGGACAATTAGGTACTGGATCTACTGCAACTGCTACTACTTTTACGGATATTACTAATGCTTGGAGTGGAGTTGCGAGTGGCATACTTGATCTTAAAGTTTGTTTTTATGGGGGTTATTATAATGGGATAGCTGCTTGGATCTCTACTATTGTTATGCTTATAACATTGCCTAACTCTACAAAAATTGTAAAGGCATCTGGGTATGGAACTGATGGTCAGTTAGGAGATGGAACATTAGTAAGTAAGACTACTCCTGTGGCAGTTTTAAATTCAACTAATGTAGTAGATATATCTCTTTCTGGTGTAGGTGCATGTCATATGCTGAAGACAGATGAAACAGTTTGGGGATGGGGCTATAACACACAAGGTCAAGTTGGAGACGGAACTACTACTGGTAGATCAACACCAATACAAGTTTTATCTGGTGTATCTAAACTTCTTTCTGATGGTATGACATCTCATACTAATGGATTTTATACTCAGTCGTATTTTGTAAAAACAGATAGTACACTTTGGGCATGTGGTTATAATGATACATATAGATATATCCCAGCTGGTACATCTGTCGCAAATGTCACTACTCCAGCAAGAGTAGTAATCCCAAATAATGAAGCCGTAGTTGAAATTGGACATTCCACATCTTATGGTGCTGGAAGAACATTTATAGCAAGAACTAGTGCAGAAAATTTATATGCTTGGGGATACAATGCACAGCAAACTATTACAACTACTGCAATTGCAGTTGTCTCACCATCAACGGTAAATATCCCAGTTTTCAACTAATACAGAACAAAGCTTATTAACATTAAATAAATAAATCAGGAGAATCAACAAATGGAATTTACACTAACAATTACAGAACAAGAAGTAGGAATTATTGGACAGGCATTAGCAGAACTGCCTTTCAAAATATCATCTCAATTAATTACAAAGTTACAAAGTCAAATTAATAGTCAGCAAAAGGCTCCTAAAGAGGAAGAATAATATGGCTAATTATAAATCAACGACAGTATCTGGAGATTCTTGGTGCAGAGCAAATAGGGTTATTATTGATAACCCTTACAACAATATCCCATGCATATCATTTGTAGAAGAAAAAATCTTCTTAATCGACGATGAAAATATTACTAAGCAAGCAGGATGTATATTTGAAAGCTTAACAAATCCAGCAAAAGAATTCCCATTATTAAATCCTGAAACTGGAGAAGAGCTTGGTATGTCATCTAAATACATGGACGTTTATGTAATGATGCATAGTCTTTATATTTTTCTTGCTAAAGAAAGAGATAAGGCTAATGAGCCGATTCAAGAAGTAATAATCTCTGAGCCTGCATCAGGAGAACCGCCAATTTTACCAGAATAAACAGAGGTTAAAATGTCTTCATTTAATATATGGAATAATTTAGATGAAGTTGCATTATATCTAGGATTGGAAAGACTCGACTCTGAAACGAACGAGTCTTTTTATAATAGAATAAGAAAGTTTGGACAGTGGAGGTATAAGACTGACTATTATACTCAGGTACATTCCATACCATTGCAACTTGCATTAGAAACAAAAAATTTAGTAAAGATATATTCACCAAATAAATATAAATGCACACTAGACTGGGAGTATTTTACACTTAGTAATAGTGAAGAAAGCTTAAGAGTATTTATAGGTGGTAATACAAAACTATCAAAAATATTAGACTGCATAGATAATTCAACAACATTCTCTTATAGATTATATGATGAAAACTTAAGAGACACACCTTGCAAAACATTAATACGAAATTCTAACATAAAAAGAACTGAAGAATACATTACATCTAATAAGAGTAGATTAATTAATTCAGACATTCTTCCTGGATCTTTAGTTGCCAAAGGAATGATAACATTAAGGCAGGAAAAAGAAAATCCAACACTGTTAACAAAATTAGGTGATTATTTTATTGAATATCAATTAGGATATTTAGAATTTTTGCAAAATGAGTTTGATGGTGGATTTGTGCAATATGATTATTATAATAATTCTTTTTGTTTAGAATTTACTGAAATGAACCTAATTCCATTTAATAATTTTCTTAAATATGGGTTGACAGATGAATCAATTAGTATGATTCCATATATACTCAACAGTAGAGTTTGGGGAAAATAATGTTTGTAAACTGTAAAGAATTAGGTAAAGATTCATTAGTAAAAATATATAACTTATTTGAAGACCCTATCATTGGAGTTAATGTATATTTAATTAGTGAAATATACGATGTGTATGAAAGAGCACTATCATTTGGATTAACAATAACATTAGACGAACAATCTTTTATAGTAACTAAGTCATCGAAAGGTGAGTCATCTCTAAATCCAATTGTTTATTCAAGACCTGTTTCTGGATGCAAACTAAAGATACATAATAACGAAGACGACCTAGTTGGTTTAATAGTTGGGTCTGACAACAGTGCTTATGGTGATAGTTGGGTTAAGGGATTTAATATTGCTGACCTTGATGATTCAATAAATTTATCTATTAATTGGTCAAATATAACTGACAATGTTTTATTAAAATATATATCAGATAATTTAAAAATAATTATTAACCCAATATACTATAAACATACTCGTCCTGAAGATGAATCTTTCGCAATAGAAGATATTACAGTTAACGGTTATGGACTTGGCCCTTGGGGTGGAAGTAACTTAAAAGGCTTTGGTGAGTAAGAATGTCTATTAATATAAAATCATCTCTTAGTAATTTAAAAAAAGAATCATTAAAGTCAATCCTCTCTAATATTTCTGTAAACTTCCCTTATATCAAAAGTGATATTTTAAAATATACAAAAGAGTCAAGCTCTGACTTTGATACACTATTAAGTTTATATAATTTTGATTTTAACGTAATATCATCTTCGCAAGTAAGCGCATCATATTTGCTAGCTTACTTAGATTTTTATGCATTATATACAATAGCTTATGCTAACATTAATATATTCGAGAACTTACAATCAGCAGCTTTAAATAAGTATTTATATATATTCTCATTATACAGAGAAATGTTTTCATTAATTAAAAATAAGTCTATTGATAAAGGCAATATACAAGCTTTATATGTTAACTTTTTGGACCCAAGGAATATAGATATAAAAAGTTCTCAATTATTATCATCAACAAAAAATAATAATGGAATATTAAATTATAACAATATACTTACATTACCAATCGTAAAAACAAAAGAAGTAACAGCTAAGTCTATTTATATATCTGATAATGATAAATCAATTCATTCTGTAGCGAATAACACAACTTTAAATAATATAGACTATACAATTGCAAGAAGACAATTTAATAAAATAAGTATTGCAGATAGGATCGTACCTATTAGCAAGTCTGTTTCGTACGGACTAATCCCAGAAGTACAAGGGACTGTATATGGATATATAGGAGAAAAATTATTTATTATCGTGTCTGATATTAAAAGAGATGAGGATAGCAATATAATTAGTATTGGAATTAAATCATCTACAAACAATAGTCAATGGTCTGATGTATATTATATTAATATAGATGAAGATGCAGCTTTAAAAATAGAAGATAATGGAGATACCGGACTAACTATAAAATTTGAGAGTGGGAATGGATTAGCTGTTCTCGACTCATGGAAGGTCACACTAAGAAATATCTTTGTAGATGACCCTCAAATAACTGCAAGAGTTGTTTTTGGAATAATGGAGAGAATATCATTTATTAAATGTACAGATGTAAGCACAACTCCATTAACTATAAACCAGTTAAAAAAGAAAAATATAAAATATGATGACTCTGAAACTCTCTATGGATATTATGCCGATGAGTTAAGCGTTATAACTCCAATACACTCTAAGATTGATGAGCTAATCATAAATGCAACACAAAAGGAACCTGTACTTGCAAATCTCGATGGGAAACTAACTTATGACTTTAACTTTAAAATAAATGATATAAAAGCAATTATAAATGAATATCATCAATCAGGTTCGATTGTTTTTGATAAACAGGTCCTAGAAGACATAAGAACAGTTAAATTAAATATAAATTCATTTCTAGAAGAAGATAAGAATATGTTTATTGAGAGTAATCTTATTGTCTATAATGAGCTAGATAAAATAGAGATACCTATATTAAATGAAAATCAAAACCAAACAATACTAGAATATGCTGTTCCTTATGAAGTTAGTGAAAGCAATATAGCGATGGTCAAGCCACGATTTCCGTTTAATAGCTCTCTAGAAGTTACTATAAAAAATATACATACAAATGAAATTATAATAGTTGACACTATTGATAAATCAGATGGCATTATTAAAATAAGAGACTATGGAAACAATAACAGTTATATATTACAATATACTATTTTAACTAGTAGTCCAGAAGATGTCCCAAGTAGAAATGGAGATATCTTATTTGGATACTATAAAGATCTGAATAATAAATTCAATCTAGCCATAAGGTCTTCAGAGAAAACAAAAGCATTCAGTGGAATATGCTCTTTATCAATAACCATGAAATCAATAGAAGACCCATATATTTCTCCAATCATATATGAAATTAGCTTAACATTTAATTAGGATATTTATGAACACACGAAAAAATAAAATAGTTAATGCTATAGATATGGTTTCTAGCAATCTATCTTTACAGACAAGCATATCAATATCGCATGATAATATGATAGACACATTTAACAATATAAATTTGTTATATGGAGAGTCATCTGTTGCTGAAGATATTATACTGAATAGCTTTTTATCTACATATAATGCTGCTAAATCAATTACAAATAAAAATACAAATAACGTAGTAGTTGAGTCATTTCTATCTAAAGATTATTTTGATAAAGAGTTCCCATTAGACTCAGCTCTTAATATAGATATACAAAATGGTGATCTTACATTACCAATAATTTCAACTACAGATCTAAAACTATCTAGTATTATAATTGAGAATGAATCTAATGGATATGTATCTAATATAAATAACAATAAAATATCTTCTATTTTATTGGGAGACTCATCCTCTTTGTTTATTTACGAAAAGATATCAAACAGCTTATCAATGTCTGATTTATATTTAACGTTGACATTAAAGACTGATCAATTAGATATCGCAAACGAGTTATATATTCAATTATATGCTGATAACAATACTAAATATCCAGTGATAGATATGGTGGAGTATTCTGAGAATGGGGAAGTATGGAACACTGCCTCTTATTCTTATGACACTAATAAGGCAGATCACTATATTAGATTCAGTCCTGAGTATACATCTTATATAAGAGTAAGGTTTGTGCAAAGTACATATGCAGATGCACAAACAGGATTTGGAACAAGATATAAGTACTCTATTGGGATCAGGCAAATTACATTAAAGAAAACTGTATATGGTTTATCTGGGGAATACATAACAGTTCCTTTACTAAATAATAAAGCTATATCTACAGTCTATTTTACTAGTAAAGAAGTAGGAGATGTTAAATATTTTATTTCTGCGAATAATGGAACAAAACTAATCCCAATAAAGAGTGGAGATGTTCTAGAAATTTTTAACAGTAAAATGGGCGTAAGAGATGACACTGATATAGATTCAATTAGAGTAAAAATACTTCTTGATAAATCGAATGTAGCTTTATCAACTAAGACAATGAGAGAATTTTTACAACTTAGCTCTACAGGAGAATACTATACGAATAATAAACCATTAGGACTAAGAGCTTTTGTTGGTAAGCATATTTCTTTTGGTGGGATTTCTCCTTATATAATTGATGCAAAAGATGTAAATCAAATAGATCAAACAATACTAGAGATAGAAGATGGTGTGTATGCAACAGTTGATCTATATTATGTCCCTTATTATGAAACTATATTTAACGATTTAGTTTTGGTTTCAAATAATTCAAAAGTTAAGCCTCTAAAAACTATTTATGATATAGCTCCACACCCAAATGGTAAGCATAGTATCCTACAAATTAAAAATAAATCTTTAACAAATAATACGCCTATTCTTTCAGTTTATTTCAAAGCACTAGAATCAAGAACAATAACAACAAACCTTCCTACACAAGAGATAGTCTTGCCAATGGATCCTTTTATTAAAACAAAAGATGGCTTTAATATATCAAAAGAAGTAAACGGAACAATAGAAGAATTATCACAGAGTGATTTTGAACTTATTGAACTTGACTCTAAGACTATGATATATATAAATGAAAAAGCATTTTCAAATTCTTCTTCAGTAAAATATCTTGTATCTTATTATCCACTTATTGATATAAGCGAGTATATCCCAGAAGACATTTCAGACAATAAAATTTTAATGAATGGGATTAAAGAAGCAAGAGAACTACAGCTATGTTTCGAATATAATTTTGAAAACGAAAATGACACATACAAAAAACAATTTTATACTCAAGTGTGTAATGAGTTTAGGGTAGAGCTACAATGACAATTAAGCAATCAATATTAGAATATTTAGTTAACTCTGACATAGTAGGAAAGATATCTAAAGATAGAATAGTCCCTAACTTATCTGAAATAACAAAAGAGAAAGATAGCTGGCTAGATGGAGTGTTTACTGCCAGCAACATTCCATTAACTGGATATAGAACAAAATTATCTTACGATGAATATAAAAATAATTTGGAGAAGATAACATTATCTATATCCTCTACTGCATCAGTGCTAAACAGGATCTATCTTAGCAATAGAGTATTAGTCGAAGGATATAACTCACTCTATAGAAGAGTTAAAGATAGACTTATATTTTTTAGGAATGATGTTAGTAAGTTATTGTCATATGCATGTATTTATATTGATAATGGATTTGCGAATCAAAAACTAAGTTCATTTGTTGGGCGAATTGGGAAGTATATAACATTACCATTTTTTATTGATTCTATTCAACTTTATAATGATTCTCTTAGTATTAATGAATATTCTACTGGTGATATTATATTCTCTAATGTATCTACAATAAATAGGCTCCCATTAGAAAGGGATATAGCTGTAAAAATATCAAGTCAAAATAATAACATAACCTATAAAACAAATATTATTCTAAATGGATATACAGAAATGAACTCTGTATATTGTAAGGCTAATAGTGACGTAGAAACAATAACAATAACATTTTCAAAAGATGGTGTTGTTATATATGAAGATAAATTAGCATTAAGCGAAGCACTATTTAACTTTGATAAAATAACATGTAATGCAATAAATATATCATTTTCAATTAAAAACACTAACACGGCAAAACCTGTATCTTTTCAATTAGATGAACTAATAATATTTAAAGATATTCAATTCTCAAAATATGGAAGTTTTGAATCTAAATCTTTAGAGATAGGACAATCAAAAAATCTTTCAAAGATTTCAATGACCTATAAGCAAAATGGCTACAATATCTCAAGCATAAATCCATTACTTTCTGTCTCAACAGATCAAGAGTCATCTAATTTTAACCCAGTTAATATTAACGAAGAAAGTGATATATCATATTTTAAATTTAAACATTCTAATCTGTTTCTACAGAGTGAATTAACTACTACGGTATTAGGTGGCAAAACATATAGAACATTACCTATTTTAAATACTCAAGAGAAATTATGGAATATGAACTTTAAGAATGCCTTAGTCTTATATGGATTAAATAAAGATTATTCAAATATAGGATCAGTACCAGCAAGTGGAAGATATAACAACTGGAATAAAGTTGGCAATTATTATATAACATCAATTCTTAATTATAGTAATGATGTTTATATCAATATTGGTAGTCTAAAATGTAAAATTAACAATAAAGAGTTTACGGGTAACATTAAAATACCGATTGGCATTTCTACAATCCAAGTACATTCAAAAGATATTAATTTTGATTTTGGATCTATATTTAATAGTTCAGATACAGCAAACCCATATAATTTTGCGTATTTATTATCTGGGACACCTACTTATGGGGATGGACTATTCTTAAAAACAAAAGAATTTGATATTAGTTCTACTAGATCAATTGAGCTTGGAGTCCCATTTATCCCACTATCAGAAAATATAAGAGACAATTACGGAAATGTATATACTCTATCTCTCTGCTCTTCGCTAAATGAAAGTGGAACATATACAATAGATCCTTATGCAGGTAGATTAACTGTAAGCCCATTTACAAACGTAAAATATATATCAGTATCATATATTGAGGCACAGCAAAATAGACGACCTGTTGGTGTTTTATTTAATAGGTTATTAACATTTACTGAAGTCAATAGTTTAATATTAAGTAACGATGACACACTTTTCAGCTTTGATGGAAATTCTATTGATAATCGTTATATAATCCTTCCAAATATAAATCAAGATTACTCACAAATAATTTTCAACCTAAATAATGATAAAATATACACATCTGTAAGAATAAATCTCTCTACAGATAATAAATATAGAACACCTTTAATAAGTGATATATATTTATCGGTGAAATAAGATGACTATAATAGCGAAAAATCTGTGGGATAATGAAGTACTATTATCACAGCCATCTAGCGTAGCAAGGATAGATAATGCGAAATACATAGAAGAAGTATTTCTATCACCTAATTTACTTATTGACAAAAGCATTAAGACAAGAACCTTAAATGCTATTCTAGGTGAACTAAAAATACTTATGTCAACAATAACAAACAGCACACTAATGTCACAGGCTGTAACCTTAGAGAGCATAATTGAAGATGGTTTCAATATCTCTATGTATAAGTTCCAATTCAAAATTTTTACTAAATCATTAGCACAAGAATTAAAAATACTAGAAGATAATATAAAATTAGGCTTATGAGTAATATAAACATTATAGAAAGCGCATTCCAGAAATCTCTACTTTCGAAACAGCCGTTTGAACACAAAGAAAGACTTTATCCAACATCATCATCAGTTTATGTAGACTATGGTAAATACAAAAAACTGCAAGGTAAATGCACAAGAGCTTCTTATTATTCAGCACTGGGACTACAAGAAGAAAGCAATCTATCAATAGAGAAACAAATTGATAGGAAGTTACAGCAGTCAGAAGGTGACTATGCTGAAAGAATGATACTTGACATACTTGATAAACAAGGTATTCTGGTACATAGAGCACTAAAGTTTGAATTAATTAAGTATAAAATTTATGGTAAGCTTGATGCTGTTTTATATGATAATGATAAACTAATTGGACTTGAAGTAAAAAGCGTTGGTGGAAATAATACATTTACAATTAATGATATATGGGGAAGTCAATGGAATAAGCCATTCCCAAGATGGCAGAATCTATTCCAAACATTAATTTATTGTTATGCCTTTAGAAATGTCATTGATCACTTTATTATAATTTACAGTAGAAGAGATACTGGCGAAAGAAAGTATTTTAAGATTTCAATTGAACCAGTAAAAGGAAAAATATATCCAGTAATAGATGATGTAGTAGACTACAGATATACAATTGACGACATATTAAAAAGATATAATGGACTAGTAAAATCATTAGAAGATGGAATACCACCTTCAACAGAGTTTATGAAAATTTATCCAAGTGAAGATATAGATAAATATGTTAGCCTTGGTATAATATCTAAGAAGCAAGGCGAAAAGTATAAAGATGAACCGTTTGGGGACTATGAGTGTAGGTTTTGTGGCTTTAGAAAAAAATGCGATGAGGATAAATAATGTCTATATTTGAAGATACTCATATAAGAATAGAGCCTAACCCTAATGACGTACAGGTATTTAGTACTCTATACTTAGTTACATCTAAAGTTCAAGGAGTAGGCGTACAATACAACGTAGACAATAGTCCGTTTACAGTAGCAAAACTTGGTGAAACAAAAATTTTAGTAGTTAATAGTTGCAAAATTGGGATTATTATACCAGGTTATCAGACCTATGAGTTTTCTACTGTAGTAAACAGAACAGAAGATAACTTAATAAACGTATTGGATAATGGAACTCAAGTTCAAAAAGAAGAAATAGAACTGCTATCACGAAATAAAATTCTTTTTAATTCCATAGAAAAGATAGACGACAATAAGTATTTAAGGTATTAATATGAGATTTGATTTAGAAATTGATATAGTTGGCGAATTATCACAAGAAGGGCTAGACAAAGCTGCTACCTTACTTTATTCAGATGACGAAGAAATATTGCCAATGATTTGGGATACAAAAGTTATTCCTTTCAATGATAATATTGGCAAGACTAATTATAATAATTTTAACGCAATGAGTAATGTAAGTGACTCATATGTTATATCAGGCAAAACTGATACAAGCTCACTTGGTGTATATAATATTTTAGATAGAGATGGTAGAAAATATTTACTTTTATCTGGAGGAGATCTTTATTCACATAAGGATCTTGGATCAATATCAAACAACACAATAACATCTCAAATACAATTTACTAATGGATACTATTTATTTCTCTTAGATAATGACTATGACATAGACTCAATAAACATATCTACATTTTCATTTATCTCACCAGGATATTTTAAGAAAAAGAAAAATTTTACATATACTAAGTATGACAACATAAGCCTAGTGTCTACTTTTGAATCAGTTCCTAAAGATTATCAATACACAATAATTGACAATCTTTTATATTTGAATATAAATAAAATAGAATTTATAGATAAAAAAATAGGTATTGTCAAAGAAGGAAATAAAATATTTGCACTGCCTGAATTCCCAGTTAAAAATCTCTCAGTAAGGAATATGACTTCAAATGAATATTCTTTTTATAACGGCTTAATTATATTAAAAAATAAGACAAGTGCCTCAAGAGAGATTTCGCTAGGAGAAGACATAGTTGTAACATATGAGCTAAGCCCAATGATATCTTTTAAGCAGAAAGAAAGGTCTATCCTTAGGAGTGATATTATATTAGAGAAGTTAAGCATAGATCCAAAGTCTCTTAACTTTAACAATGGAGTTATCTGTCTAAACCAAAATTTCAATTCTTATGAGGTTCCTTATAAGCTAACAACTAAAGTATTAAATACAGGGACAATACGTCTCTCTGACAACATAAACATTGAGAGTAAACTATTAGGGTTATCTGACATACCAATTTCAGGGAAGCAAATAGATATAGATATTTTATCAAACAATGCTAAATGGCAAAATGGAGAATCTAAATACTCCTCTATTACAGGCATCGATGGGACAATAAAATCTAGTTTAGTAAATAATAATTCCAAGCTTGGTACTTATATTCAGAGACAATGGATGAGGAATGTTGATATTGATGGAGTAGTAAGAGGACAACTAGTACTACCTTTTGTTTTACAGTATGCTGACCCAAGTTTTGAATATGAGCTAGACCAACTATTAAATGGATTATATTTATATTCAATACAAAATGATGATCCTATTTTAGGTAAAATTAATGCAGGGTCACAAGAAGAAGGTATTGATGAATTTTACAATGGGTCAAGCTTAGCTGATTATGTCATTAACGGTAGGAAAGTAGCATACATTAAATTAGTTAATAGTTCTAATAAAATTTATTCAACATATATAAAGCCAATAAACTTAGAAATAAAAGATAATATAAGCGTAGAGTTTAAAAATCTATTTATTAAAAATAATGGGATCCCAATAGAGTTTATGTCTAATAAATTTTCTGGGCCTGATGTAGCTACTGTTATAAGTTATACATCAGAAGAATTAGCTGGAAAGTATAAGTTAGGAATACTACCTGATAACATACTCACTATAATGTCAGACTTATTTACTTCAGTTACTGTAATAACTTATGAAGACCCATTCCCATTATCTAATTTAGATATGACAGGTGCATGGTTAGTTTCTGATGAGTTTATAACACTTACTTCAAGCTTTAAAGACCCTATATATGATATAAGTATTGTTTCAGAACCAATTACAATTAAAGTAAAGAGTATAGAATCCGAGCTACCATTTGTTGTAACAGGCTATTCAATAGATGGTTATGATACAAAAACAAGTGGCTTTGGATATCTAACAGCAACAGAATATACAAAAAATCCATTTGGTGTAAGAGCATGTTCTTATTACTGTGTCTTTAGTGATGCAATAAATAAAAAATGTACACATCCAAACCTAGGCTACAGAAAATATTTTATATTAGATAACGAGTTAATTGGATGTAAGCATACACCAGAATACGATGCAACTATAGATGAGAATCTAAGATGCGCTGGTGTTAATGCACATATAGTTAATCCATTCACATTACAAGTTCAATAACGGAGAAGCAGATGGCAGATACACAATTATTTCCTAAATTTTTACCTAAAGAAACAAAATTTATAGCTGGAGAAAATCCATCTCCTACAAAATTAAGTGGAACCTTTTCACAACTAGAAACTGCATTCTCCATGCTTGAGTCTTTTCTTGGTAATGGTACTGATTATCACGTAACAGATTCAGGAAATCCAGTAGGGACAAACACTGGAAGGAAAATGTTATTTAATCTTTCTAGTGCGATTGGGAGAACTGATAAACTTTATAAGCCAATAAACATGATACCAACTCTAAAGTTTATTGATAATCTATGGGGCGGAGATGCAACTACTCATGATGTAGATTCTGGAGACTTAGTTTTCGTTTCAGGCTTAAATGTTGGCGTTCCAGTATTTGCAGGAACTGGATATGAAGTTGGGATTTACTATAGAGGGCAAGGTGCCGTAACAAACCTAGATGGAGCTGGTACAATTACTGCATTACCTAATGTACTAGACTGGACATGGGTAAGGTTGCCTGTAACCGCAAACATACAGTTTATTAAAGTATATAGAAACATGAATGCACCTGGGACTGAATTTAGAATTAGCTCTTTGTATGTAGTTGATAAAAATTTATATAATGGTGTTTACAATAAAGCTTATTGCATGTCATTAGACAATAAATCTTTCTGGATATTTAAACAACCATGTTCACATTCAAACCCAAGCTCAGTTACTCCATGTGAAAAAAAGACTTGTAACTATTGTATTGGGCAGTCTTATGAAATGCGATCAGATAATCTAGCATATGGTCAGCCAATATGTTATTCGGTAGCTGGATCTGGAGCAGCACAAGGAGCGCATTGGCTTAATAATTCAGTTGCTCAGACACTCACATATACACCAGAAACAAGCGGAGTAAGAAGTCAATACTTGACTATGCAATCACCTCTATTAACTGCTCACAATCAATATACTGTCAAATTAGCACCATATCATATGCATGATGAAATCGAAGATGCACAGATACCTTCTAATGCATGTGTTATTTATGATGGGAAAAATAGCTCAAACCCAATTAAGTATTTAACTAACTTATTCTCTGCTGGGGGGAAAGATGGAGCAATTAGAAGTGATATATTTTATATAAAAGATAATAATGAAGTATCATCTGGCGCTAGTGATCCAAGAAGATATTTAGTGCTTGGCGGAAATTATGGGATACTTGATTTGATATTTGACCTTCTAGCAGTAACTAACCTACCTGTGCCGATTGATGCAAGTGATCACGTTGCAGTATATAGTGCGTAATATATGAGATTTGACTTAGAGATACCATCAACAAATAATTATAATCTTGTCTTTATAAAAGAAGGCAATGACATCCCTACATCTGTGACTCCTATTGTTTATCATAAAAACAATGATATAGACTTATTTCCGTCCAGCTTTCTTAGCTCAGAAGTTAGTTACTTTCCTAAAGAGTTTATGCCTGGTGGATATGAAACTATATACGGTCCAGAGATTCGTAATCCAAAAAGTGATACATTTATTCTAACTGATGTAGTAAAGTATTCCTCTGTAGACGGAACAGATCTTCCATTATTTTATAAGCATGTAATAGGAGAATCAATAACAGATGGTGCAATAAGGATAGTAGACTTCTTTGGGTCTTCTATTAGTAAGAATCTATATTTAATTGAGACGAAAGAAGATCACACTAATATTTATATAAATAAGCAAGGTAAAATACTTTTTGTAGAATATGTATCCGATAATAGTTTACAAAAAGTTACACTCAATCTACAGCCAGTTTATGATGAAGAATCCTGGAGTAATATTCTTGCTGGAAGCCTAGATAATAAAAGATATATTTTCCGAGATAATATAATCTCAGTAAAGAATGATAATATAATTTACATAGCATACCTGTCAGATACAAAACTTTTTAGACATCCATATGGTAACTTAGACGACCCATGGTATGCTGGAGTTCTCAATGCTGACTTTACTATAGTTAAAGAAAACATTAGTTATAGGTATTGGATCCCAGAATTTTATTTACAGGATCTTGATACTGACTATAGATATAAGAAAATAGATCATAAGAAATGTAAAAAACTATTAGATAACTACATACAAACAGAATATCCAATTGGGCTACATGCATTAGACAGTGTTACTATTTTTATTTATAATTATTATTCAAAGAAATTAAAATATGCATTTACGTCTAAGAAAGATTTAGATGGGTCACTATATAAAGATGATATTTATTATCTGTATATAGAAGACATCAGTCTGGATGGTATTATTAAACTACCAATAAAATTAGATGATGAAGATATAGCATATGCATCATTTTATACAGATGAATATTATTATGAATATAAAGGTATAGATTTAAAGACTGGATTCGATGATGGCACAGAATATATAGTTATTTATTTAAATCCTTATGAAGAAGGTAATCTTTCTTCTGTCTCACATATATCAATACCTGGGGTTAAAAATGGGATACAGATTAATACAATATCTGAGTGTCTTACTTTCCTTGAAGATAATAACTACTATGAAGTAGCTAAGATAGCTTTAATAAATCCTTATTTAGAAAATAATAATGGAGAATATATTGAGATAGACTGTCAAGGGAATAAAATTATTGATAAGTATAATGCATGCAAATCAGACATAGATGTATTATATAATGATTTAATTAACAGAGATCTATCTTTGCCAAGTAATGATACACTAGTCGCAGTTACTAACATTAAGAGATTAGTTGATAATGACATTATGTCATATACCCAAACTAGTGAAGGAACTGAGTTCGATAATTTTACTAGAAAATATTTTGATAAAATGAAAGAAATTTTAAATAAAAATCTCGATGCATCAACTTTTCCAATACTAGAAATAAACCTTTAGGAGAAATATATGGCAGTTACTTGGACAGACATACCAATTACAGCTAATGTAACACACATTAGAAAAATACACATAGATGAGATAAGAAATTATATTTACAATCACATGAATGTCGGAAGCACTGAAGCTGGAGGACATCCAGAGGCTACATCTAGCAGCCCTGGCTTTATGAGTGCATCTGATAAGCAGTTATTACAATCAGTATCAGCTACTGCTGGATCAATCTTATCTGTAGCTGGTTCAGGAGCAATTAATGTAACTCCTGGAAATGCACCTACTATCTCAATCCTTCCTGCAACGACATCAACAAATGGTGCATTGATAGCTTCAGATAAAGCTAAGCTTGATGCAATGGTAAATATTCCTGACAGGGTTACTGCATTAGAAGCAAAACCTGGGACAGGTACAGTCACATCAGTTACATTTACAAATCCAGGCATAACAGTTTCTACTCCAAGTACTATCCCTACAATCACAATTCAGTCAGCCTCTGCTACTGGTGCTGGTTTAATGACAGAGACACAAAGCTCTAAATTAGACACTATGGATTCATTCCCAATTGGGTCTATTATAATGTGGCATGGAGACTTAACTGCATACAATGACTTATTTACTGCCGCAGGCTTAGGGAAGGAGGCTGGGAGATTTAATAAATGGAAAGTCTTATACGGGTCATATAATGAATCTCCATTTGATATGAGAGATAAGTTTGCACTAGGAGCAGCTAGCCCTGAAAATACAACAAGAAAATCTGGGACAACTACATTTAATTTAAATGGCACTGAAGCAGAAGGTGAAACAGCTCATAAATTAACAGTTGCAGAGCTAGCATCACATAAGCACAACTTTGCTAATATTTTAGCATCTGTTGGTGGCCTATCCCCACAAGTAAATGGAATTGGACAATGGGGTAACCAAGATACACTTAATACTGGTGGAGATGTACCACATAATAATATGCCTCCATTTGTCCGTCTATACTATGTTTACAAGTATGCAATATAAGGATGCAAAATGTCATTTACAACTAATTTTAATTTAGAAACTCCACAAAGAGGTACATACATTGACACTTGGGATATCCCATTAAATGCCAATTTTGTATCTATTGACAATATCCTTAATTCATTATCCTCATGTAACAAATCCTATTCTGTCCCTAATGGGAAAGCAATAGGGACATTATGGTTTGATCTTAATGGAGTACTAGGTGCAGGGAACGGTGGTATTCTCAAGTTTAAAAAGAGAGATACTGGACCAGCTGTGTCATCTGACTACGTAAGACTTATAGATGAAGAAACTATAGGAGATATTGTTGGTGGACAATATATTACAAGGAATCCTTTAGTTCCTCAGATTGTATCTGGGCTAACATTAGGTGCAACACAACACCAATATAATGGACAGATAGACTTATATTCATTTACTGCATACTGGGCTGCTGATAATTCTGCTGCATTTTCACATTATATAGTACAACTTATTAATACAGACGATTCAACTGTTAGAGAGTATACAACAAAATCTCTATCATATACATTTGATAATCTATTAAATATGTCCTCATGGAATGTTAGGGTTATGGCAGTAGATAATCAAGGACAGTGTTCTCCATGGTCAGCAGCACAACCGAGAGATATAAACTCTGCTGATGCAATAGCTCCTATAACTACAACTAATGTAGCATTAACTGCTGGGCTATCTAACATACTAGTAAAATGGGACCAGAACGTTACTGATAAAGATATTGCTGGATATGAAGTCCATGCAAAAACAGTTACTGGCGAACCATCTATAAATGACTATACAAACCTTAAAGCAAATGTAGCTGCCAACTCTGCACTTATTACCGTACTCCCAAACACAACTTATTATGTTTATGTAAGAGCATATGATAGAACTGGTAATAGATCTGCTTTTTCAATAGTAAGATCTGCAACAACAAGTTCCACATTATCTTCTGTTGGTGGAAATACTGGCTTTATTGAATTAGGGTCAGTAGTAATGCTTGGAAATTCTTATCTTAGTTGCGGTAGAACTGCTTGGAATATTGGTAGTGGTTTTTGGCTAGGCAAAGATAGTGGAGATGGGGTTGCTAAGTTAGGGATTGGGGATTCAAATGGTAATCAGTTCACATGGGATGGATCTGAGATAAATATAAAAGGGAATATAGTATTAGGCAATGGTAATCATATATCATCAGGGCAAACAGGATTTAATATTGGTAAAGGATTCTGGATTGGGAAGAGTACTGTAACTGGCAATGTACAATTTAGTCTAGGAGACCCTGCTGGAAATAGTATAACATATGATGAAGGAACTGGTGATTTAAATGTACAAGGTATCTTAACTATAGCTCCTGGTACAATTGATTATAATACTCTTGCTAACAAGCCACTTAATACAGTAGGATCATTAACATCAAAAAACAACTATGTTTCATTTTCAGATGAACAGAATGGTCAAGCTTATATTTGCGGATATGATTCGCTAGGAAGAATAGCTGATGTTGATGGATATGTAGAATATGGCACTGATAGTGACTCATTGGCTATCCAAGTAACTATTCCAAGAGGGACAGTCTTTACAGAAGTCCAAGGGCAAACAGGATATATATTAGTAGATCTTAGCTTTAGTGATAGATTTACTGTTAGTAGTACTCAAGTTAACATGGTATTTGTCCAAAAAGTTAGTGGGAATACTTGGCAGTATGATAACAATAGTAGCTCTGGTAATTCATGGGTAACATTTGGTATTGGTGCTAGTGATATCTTAATTGGTAAGATCAAAACAAGTGCAGCACAAAAGAACCTGATAGATCAATGTGAAGTATGGTCTTATGGTGTACTGCCAGATACTACAGCAGGAGCAGGATCTTATATTGGTAACATCTTTGGATCAGGAGTCCCTCCTACTAAAGTATTATCATCTCCTCCAATAAATAGTACTGGTCTATATTTTAATGATAGAATGTTTGGGTTTATTCAAAATGGTACATGGAAAAACTATTTTGATAATCAAGGTAAATTTTATATATCAGGTGATGGAGTAAATAACTATATTGACTGGAATGTAACTAAGACTAACACTCTTACTATCAGGGGCGAATTAAACGCTAATGATATTAAAGCTGGTAAGATGGTTGTAGACTTCTTAGATGCTGGGACAATCACATCGAAGGTGTTTAACTTAGCTGTTATTCCAGGACAAGGTAATGTAGCATTTAAGGTTGGTAAATCAACATTTGGCGACAACACTAATGGTTTCATTTTAGGCATTGATGATGCTGATGCTCAAAAGAGTAAATTCGAACTAGGTAATGCTTCTAACTATGTAAAATGGAACGGATCATCATTAACTATTAGAGGCACACTAAACGCTGACGATATAAAGTCTGGGACTATTACTGCTACAATGGTTAGTGGTGGAGAGTTCGATGCGTCTAAGATGACGGTTAAGAATCTTAAAGTTAATTGGTTAGATGTAATTGGAGACAAACCTTTAGAAACACAGGGATGTTTAAATTTCGATCCTAGCTGTAGCAATACTGATGTATGGGACAATAACCTTATTGAGTATGGTATATCAGGTGGGATTACAGGACTGACTGCATTATATAGTACAACAGGGGATTTAGCAGTTGAAAGAAGAAGATTTAAGTATGATGCTACTCGTAGATATCGTGTTTCTGTCCTAGCAAGAAAACAAAATGGAGCTAATGGAACATTAAGATTTGGATTTGCATTATATTCCAGTGTTGGGGTTCCTCTTATTGGTACTGATGGTGAAACATTTAAATCAATAAACGTTGCAACAGAACTAACAACAACCTTCCAAGAATTTATATTTGATATATCTCCAGGAGTACAGCCTACTGGAACTGTTAATCTTGCAGCATTAGTTTATTTAGGATTGTCAAATAATTCAGGATTAAAAGTAGAAGTACAAAATGTTAGGATTATTGATAACACAGAGTCCTGGAACGCACAAGATAAGGCAGATAAAGCTGCTACTGACGCAATTGCTGCTAATACATTATTAGGCTATATTACTGATGATAATATGTTAACAGGTGGAGAAAAGTTATTACTTAAAAAAGAATGGGATCAGATAGCTCCTGAAAAAAGTTTAATATCAACACAGGCGAACAGCTTTGGAATATCATATACTTTATTTGCGAACGCACACGATGCCCTTAATAGTTACTTAAATACTAGCTTACTAACTAATATGGTAACATCAGTTGCAGTATCTGGTGCAGAACTTAGATCTAAATTTGCTAACTATTATACACAAAGAACTGATTTACTAAATTCTATTGCGACAGAAACATCAAGACGGTCTACCTATTCTGGGACAACTGGGAGGCCAAAGCAGTATAGGGTTGTATCTACCGGAACATCGTCAACAGGACAACCAATAACTGCTGGGTTTTATGATGGGGAAACAAACACAAGATTATATGTCCCTGCTAGATCTTACTGTCTAACAAAGATTAGAAGGTCAGATGGAGTAATAACTCTTAATCAAAACTATGATGTATATGGCGGACAAGCTGGACTATTAGCAGCTGAATTAAATGCTACACTAAGTGATACAATAATTGTTATATCAACTTATAATGAAGCGCAAGCAAACAGACTAACATTAAGCCTACCAGAAGCAATGTATAGATGTGGAGCTAGCCCAGCAGTTTTCGGTTCAGTTAATGTATTTAAGCAAGCTGGTGCATATTTATTAATAGGTATTGGTGGATGTGGGCAAGGGAATGGATTTGAGGCATATGCAGGCTCAGTAGATAATAGCACATCTGCTTGGGTAGATGTTGTCTTCCAGGTTCTAAATGGTAATATGATTATCTCTGGGCAAAATTACACTAACTCATCAGTAAAAGATTTAGATTTTACAGGAATGTTAGACGCAGATAAAACTTTAACTGCCATTAATAATACAATTACCACAACAGGTGGAGGCATTACTTTAGGAGCTGATTCATTTATTCAAACAGCTGGGAAGGCATCTAACCAAAACATAAAAGGTTTATTATTCGGAAAGAACTTAGCTGGTAATCCAATAGTGAATATTGGCGAAGGTGTCCATGGTGATACTACCAAAAAGCATATTTCATGGAATAATGATGAGCTAGAAATTGTAGGGAATGTAAAGGCTAGTGTTGTATCAGGATCAGTAGTTAATGGTGGCACTATAAATGGTACACACTATTTTCTAGGAGATGGGACTACATATGGATCAATTGAAACATATAACTTTGATGGGAAAGATACTGGGATAAGAATACAGGATGGAGCAGTTCCTTATATCCAAGTTAAGGGTGGATATGTTGAAGCTGCATCTATTAAATCTGGCGTTACTAATATAATAGATACACCAAAGATTGTTCCTGACTCTGTAAACATACCTGTATATGGTGGACAAGGGCAATTGAGCGTACCTATCACCCATGTTAATACTACAGTAGCACAAGCAACAATCACACAACCATACGATACGCCAGTCTTTATTACAGCAGTAGTTGACACAACAAGCAGTCAAGTAAGCTCGGTAATATTAGCTGGCATGGTAAGCATATATAGAAGAACAAATTCGGTAGATACACTCTTAAGGGAAGTTCCAATGTATGTATTCGTGGTTCTACCTTGGTTTAGTATATTTGATAAAACTACAATATTATTTAAGGACACTCCTGGTATTGGGTCACATACTTACTACTTACAAGCGAGAGCATATCAACACCTAGCTCCATCACTAGACGTACCTGGTTCAGTTTGTAAAAATGGTGCCATTACTTTACAAGGAATACAACGATGAATATTGCAATATATGATTTAGAAACAGGGTTAATAAAAAGGTTTGTTGGATGCCCAATAACAATGATAGCTGATCAGTTGGAGGATGGAGAAGAATTTTATCTTAACTGTCCTACTCAATCAACTCATATTATTAATAATGAAGCAGTTATGATTGATTCACAGCAATTATTATCGCTTAGTGAACTTAAAGTACAAAAGGCACAAGAGATAACAGAGGCAAGATTTATGGCAGAGCATGCTGGGATAATTATAGACAACAAGCTATTTAGAACTGACAGAGAGGCTCAATCCCAACTATCATCTGCGCTAACAACATTAAGAGAAGGCTTTACGAATATAATTAATTTTAAGACAGATGGGACTTGGATAACATTAGGGCTGTCAGAGATCACAAATATTACTGAGAAAGTTTTTAAATATATTCAAAGCTGCTTTAATAAAGAAAAAGAACTAAATATTAAAATAGGAAATGCTAAGACTAAAGAAGAGTTAGCATTAGTAGTTTGGATATTATAAGCTTATTAACAGGCAAGAGTAATAGATGACAGTAAAAGATCAACATAATAGTTTAAGAACATTACTCCATGAATGGTCTAAGAAAGTTAAACTTAGAGATGGATATAAATGTAAGAAATGTGGGTATGATAAGGATGTAAGATTCTTACATGCCCACCATCTTAAAGAAAAGAGCCAATATCCAGATTTAATGTTCGATATAAATAATGGGATTTGTGTTTGTATCTATTGTCATGGCAAACTTTACCATAAATCATTTATAAAACTAGTATTACATAAACCGTCGTCAGTCACAAAGAAAGAGTTTCATACTTTTCTATTATGGCAAAAGGAAAATAATAATGCCAAAACAAAAGTCAGGGAAGAAAGTTCCTCTAGTAAATACAAAGTGCTTACCAAAAAAAAGAAAGCAAAAACAAACTACAAAAGATAAGCTAGATTCATCGACCCTTCCACACAATAGATTTAACCCGTTTTCAAATAACACGCAGTCACCATATAGTATCTATCCAAACTAAGAAAGGAGAATATTTACAATGGCTAAAACTACTAAAAAACCATTCGGTAAAGGCCCAAAAGGCCCAAAAGGCCCAAAAGGCATGCCAAATAAACAAAAAAAAGGATGTAAATAATATGGCCTCTAAGAGTAAGTGGATACAAAATGCTGTTAAGAAGCCAGGTGCATTACGAGCTACTGCTGCAAGACACGGTGCTTTAAAGAATGGGATAAAGAAATCATGGCTAAAGAAGGCAGCTAAGGGGCAGGAAGTATCAAAGAAGACTAAGAAGAGAGCTCAGTTAGCAATGACATTAAGTAAGATGAGAAAGTCCAAAGGGAAGAGGTAGTTATGTTAAATAAGCTAAAAGAAAAACTTATACTAGGTTATATGTTATTAGCTGAAAAGGTATCTAACGCATTAGATAAGGTAAATGAATTACATTTAACTTGTGCAACTGTTTTACTTTCAGCAATAGTGACATATCTTGCATACAAATTTGGTGATGCAAACCTACAAGAAATGTCTAAGGTTACAATGAGATTATCTACATTTATGTTATATGTATTCTCATTATTTAAATTCTTAGGCACACGCAAGATGGATGTTTGGTCAGAGATTATTGATCAACATAATGTAGCTTTTGGTTTAATACTATCAGCTATGATTCTAGGAGGTGCCTTCTGCATTTTCTTATAATTCTCATAATCTTATTCCCAAGTATACTATTTGGTGCAACATTACAAGAAGTAGCTTATATGGTGGCTCTTAAAGACGCTAATATTCCTGTAATAGAAAAAACAAATAGTAATGATCATTGGAGAATAGACGAGTATTGTAAGAGTGTAGGAGTAGCACTCCACAGTCCTTATTGTGCTGCCAGTGTATATACTTGGTACAAAGACGCCGCTAAGCAATTGGATATAGTCAATCCAGCTTATAGATCAGGTTCGACTAGAAATTTATACACAGCAGCACTACGTAACCCTATGAGATATAAGTTTATTAAGCCAAGAGAGGTTAAACTTGGTGTTGAGAAACTTATGTTAGGAGATATAGAACTCTTTTCTTCAAATGCTAATTTTACAAGAGGGCATACTGCTTTTGTAATAAAACAATTAGATAAAAACTCCACAATTAATATAGAGGGGAATACAACGAATAGTAATAGTATAGGAGAACAGAGAGAACAGAGTAGGGAGAGTAAGAATAAAGGTGGGGTTTATAACGGTAAGAAAAGAACTATATCTGATAACCCATCAATGAAAACTCAAGGGTTTATAAGGTTTAACAAATGAACGATAAATATAAATATATACCATACATTTTAATAGTATTAATGTTAGCATTTTCAACATTCTTTTACCAAAAATGGGATTCAGAAAAGAAAGAAAAAGCAAGTATAATAGCGAAATATAATACAGATAAGTCATTAATACAGATAGAGCAAAAAAATGAAGATGCTTTATTAAAAGCCATTCAACAAAATGAAGCGATTGCAAAAAAGATATCAAAATTAGATAGTAGACTATCTGAGTTAAATAAAAAAGAGGCGAGTATAAAAGCTCCCAGTCAGGAACAATATGATGAAATTAAAAAAGCTAATCTCCTTAGTTTGTATAATTTGTATTCTAGCATGGGCTATCCCGTTAAAATCAAACGCTGAAGACCTATGCTTTAAAAATATTTCATCAGCAAGAAACGCAGCAACTGATCTTGTAAAAGGTAGATACTCTAGTCAGAAGCTACCAGTAATAACACTTCAAAGAGATTTGCTGAAAATAAAAACTGATGATCTAGAAAAGATCAATTCAAACAAAGATGCTGAGATAAAGATTTATAAAAGTCAATCGGATGGATATAAAGGCTTGTATACAAATATAGCACAAGAATTAAATGATACAAAAGCAAAAATTCCTTCAAGATACACTTGGTTTACTGCGGGGGTATTAGCTACAGTTGTAGCATTTGCTATAGGATTTTTTATAATAAAGTAATAAAGAATTAGAATGAGGTATTTATGAAGATTAGAAATCTTTCTTTTTATGTGTTGCAATTTATATTAATAGTAGAACTCATTCTCCCATCTGTGTTAATGGCAGTTGTAAATGTAGATATGACTAAGACAGTTGAAAGTAATAGCATGCTACTGCTTTTTATCCTCTTTTTTGTAGCCATTTTTATAGGGGGCGTAATGAAGCACCTGTATGATAAGATGGAAAGAAAAATGGATAAAGTGAAGGATGAAAATATTAAAGTTGAAGAACAGTTAATAGATTCAAAGATAAACCAATTACAAAATAATACACAATTAGTTGCTACGAGACTTAGCAAAATTGAATCAGAATGTCATGCTTGTCAAAAAATCTTACCAGTACAATATGTAACTAAAGCTGAGTTTGATAAGCTAGTTTTAACTCAAAGAGAAGATGTTCATAACATAACATCTAAGCTAGAGAGTATTATAAAGGATCTCAAAATAGAGATTAGATCTGACATGAAACTACAAATTGAAAGAATTATAGCTTTGCTTGAGAGAAAGTTACAAACTCAAAGGGTAGATAAATCATCTGAATAAAGAAAGGGGACTTAAACAGTCCCCTTTTTTGTCTTATGTGCTAGAGTTACTACAATACCAAACATTGTTAGGATAATGCCAAGGAGTCCCAATATATGGAGGAACATAAGGAGCCGATGGAGGATAAGGATTAACAGGTTTTGTTTTTCCTATTTCTATTAATACCTTTTGCAATTCAATTAATTCTTTCGTTAGTTGAATTTCTTTTTCTAGCTCTTCTATTCGTGTCATAGTATTCTTGCCGCGATCTCAGCTAATTCAGATCTTTCAGATTTAGTAAATTTAATATGTGATGCGATATTCTCATTTTTAAACTTTTCAGCACAATATGTGAGGCCATTATTAGTAGAGTCTAGGTATGGTGTATCAATCTGCTCTGGATCACCAGTTAAGATAATTTTAGTCCCTTCTCCTACACGAGTAATAAATGTTTTAATCTCATGGATAGAAAAGTTTTGAGCATCATCTAATATAATATACTGTCCAGGAATACTTCTCCCTCTAATATAAGTACC
>JFJP01011275.1_pt1 | contig 36999 bp, 16 predicted proteins | sample 431651 | NCBI WGS metagenome assembly JFJP01 (sample SAMN02602958, study PRJNA72255) | Microbial mat metagenome, whole genome shotgun sequencing project. | biome: fresh water; feature: sink hole; material: water; isolation source: purple microbial (photo- and chemosynthetic) mats found in... | reverse complement strand
CAGGAGTCCGCAATCCTTTGCGGACAGCCCGCAAATAATTGCGGACTCCTGCGCCGAAAGTGTAGTTTTCGTTTGATATTCAGTATAGGAACACTATATATCGTGAGTGAATAAGCCATTGGTATGGTTATGCTATTTACCTAATGGCTTTTGTAGTAAAATTTATCTAAAGGGGAAAATAACGATGGAAATCAATAAAATCAATGAACCAAACTCGACTGAATATACCATTTTAATTGTTGATGATGCACCGGTAAATTTAGGCGTTTTATCAGATTATCTTAAATATCATGGCTTTGAAATTTTAGTGGCCCGCAGTGGTGAAAATGCGCTGAAACGGGTGCAATATGTACAACCCGATATTATTTTGCTTGATGTAATGATGCCTGGGATTGATGGGTTTGAGACTTGCCAACGGTTGAAAGCCAATGAGTTAACGAAAGATATTCCCATTATTTTTATGACGGCTTTGACCGAAACTGAGGCCAAAGTGAAAGCCTTTGAGTTTGGCGCGGTGGATTATGTTACAAAACCGTTACAGCAAGCTGAGGTTTTAGCGCGAGTCACGACCCACCTTAAAATTCGAGATTTAACCCATAACTTACAAGAGCAAAATTTACGGCTACAGCGTATGGCTAAGTTGCTTTCTCGACGAGCTAAACAACTAGAAGCGACCCATGAATTAGGGCAACAAGTGGCCTCCATGTTAGATTTAGAGGAGTTGCTGGTTCAGGTGGTTAAGCTCATTCAAGAGAAATTTGATTATTATTTTGTGGGCATTTGGTTATTAACTGAACCTAAAGATATTTTAGTTTTGCGGGCGGGTACAGGTAAAAAAAATCAGGAAGGTGCGAGTGATAACCCCGCTAATGAATTGTTAGGCTATCAAATTTCGACGCGCGCGAACCATGGGATTGCCGCGTGGGTTTATCAAACAGGGCATGTCTATTCAACTGATAATGTGAATTTGGATGCAAAATATTTGCCGTTGAATATTTTGCCAGAGGCGCAAGCTGAGTTAGCTTTGCCGCTAATTTATGGCACTGAAGTGATTGGGGTGTTAGATATATATCTTGACCGTTCCGTAACATTTGGGTTAGAGGATAGAACGGTGATGCAAATTTTGGCAACCCAAATTGCCATTGCTATTCGTAATGCACGTTTTTATCAAATAGAAAAGAATTTGCGCCAGATTGAAGAGCAACGTTCTAAGGAATTGACCGAGTTAAATGCCAGCAAAGATAAATTTTTCTCAGTGTTAGCTCATGATTTGAAAAGCCCGTTTCTGCCCTTACTGGGTTGGTTAGATTTACTTTCCGAAATGGTGGATACGGCCAGCCCCGATAAGGTTAAACGTACTATTGAGGTCACGCGGCGGACGGCGCAAAATATTTATAATTTGTTAGAGAATTTATTAAGTTGGTCTAAAATCCAAATGAAACGGATAGAGTATCGGCCGAAAGAACTTGACTTGAAAATGGTCATTGACCTTAATATGATGTTATTAGGAACAGTGGCTTTTAATAAGGGTATTAAATTACATAACGAAGTCAACCAATCTATCCAGGTATATGCGGATGAGGATATGTTACATACGGTTATTCGGAATTTGGTTTCTAACGCTATCAAGTTTACCGCGATGGGTGGTGAAATCGTTATATCTGCTACTCCGCAGTCAGTAGGTAACATGCCTTATTTAGAAGTTGCGGTGGCGGATACTGGGGTGGGGATTAGCCCTAATGAGTTAGCCAAACTATTTCGGCTAGATATTTATCATACTACGTTAGGTACGGCGCAAGAGAAGGGAACGGGTTTAGGGTTGGTGATGTGTAAAGAAATGATTGAGCAGAATCTGGGACAAATTTGGATTGAGAGTGAAATCAATCAAGGGACAGTGGTTAAATTTACCATTCCTTTGGCGCAGAATTAGTGTTTCGAGATATTATCATGGCACAAAAAATTTTTGCAAGCTGGAAATATCGGTTATCATCCATTAAGGCACAGCTTATTTTGGGCTTTGGCCTCATTTTGGCGTTGGCCTTGATTATTGCGGTGATTGGTTTTGTTAGCTTGCGAAATTTACAAATTGGGGTGGAAACAACCTTTGAGGAAGCCAACCATGTGCGTGAATTGAGTCTAGAAATTGAGAATGATTTTTTATTGGCGCGGCAAAGTGAAGCCAATTTTCTTAATACATGGTCGCGTCTTGGGTATCAAGCGGCGAGTACGCGCTATGTTATCCCTAACCAAGATGCTTTAGCGCAAGCTCATCTTAAATTGGATGAGGTCAACCAGTTGATTGCTAAGTCTGAAAGTGCCAATTTACAGGCTTTGCTTAAGGATACTAACGCCTTAAAGCCGTTGTTAGATGAATATCAACGGGCTTTTTTAGCCACGGTATCTCAGGTTGAAGAACGTAGTCAGGCCAATGGGTTAGACCGTAAGTTGCAAAAACAACTGACCGATTTAGAAACATTGGTTGTTCCTTTGCCGAGAGTTAAACTTGACCGAGTGATTCTGCAAATTCGGGCGAATGAGCAATCCTATTTTCATACCCGTAATCAACAAAGTTTAGATAAAGTTCATTTGTGGGTGATAGAGTTCATAAAAATTGTGAAAAAAAGCTCAGACGTTGATTTAACGGGCGGGGGACATCGCCTCGTGGGGGACGATTTAATTGAGCAGATAAATGGGTATGACGATACTTTAAGTCGGTTGGTGGTGTTAGAGCAAAATATTGACATTAATACACGGATTTTTCGGGAAGTAACGGAAAAAATTAATGAATTGACGCACCGTTTAGATGAGGCTGGGTCTAAGGCGTTAACGGTTGCTCGGCTGCGTTTAGAAAATATTAGCCGTCAAAGCACCAGGGCTTTAATATTTACGGCCATGTTGGCTTTGGGGTTGGCGAGTTTGACGGGCTGGTTTTTAACCCAACGGATTAGCCAACCTTTAAGGCAACTGACGCGGGTGGCCCAAGAATTAGGGCAGGGTAATTTGGGGAAACGGGCGCAGGTGAGTGGCCCACGCGAGTTTGCTACCATGTCAATTGTTTTTAATGACATGGCAACGCAACTCCAAAATTTGGTGGGTTCGTTAGAGGAACGGGTCAAATCTCGGACGCGGCGGCTAGAATTGGTGGCGGCTCTGGGTGAAAAATTAAATGCTATTCTTGACCAACAAGAGTTACTTAATGTGGTGGTTAATCAGATTAACTCCAATTTTGGTTATTATTATGCGACGGTTTGTTTATTTGATGAAACGCGGCAACATCTGTTTTTTGCGACGGGTACGGGCGAGGCGGGCTTTAAGTTGAAAGCAAGTGGCTTTAACATTCCGCTGAACCACCCTAAAAGTTTAATTGCTCGTGCCGCCCGTGATGGGGAAGTGGTTTGGGAAAATGATTTAACTACGACCCAAACATGGCTGCAAATTGATGTTTTGCCTGATACACGGGCGGAAATGTGCGTGCCGATTTTTGAGGAAGAGCATGTGGTGGGGGTGTTGGATGTGCAGGAAGACCATGCGGGTGGGCTAGATGAAGGTGATGCCAGTTTGTTACGTTCATTGGCGAACCAATTGGGGGTTGCGATGCACAATGCCCGTTTATATAATATTGTGCAACAAGAATTAGAGGAGCGACATCGGGCTGAAGCGGCATTACAATCTGCTAATCTGCAATTGCAAGAACGGGCGTTAGAGTTGGAGCAAAAGCGGTTGGAATTGGAACAACAAACGTTAGAGTTGGCCCAAGCGAAGGAATCAGCGGAGGCAGCGAGTCTGGCAAAAAGTGAATTTTTGGCGAGTATGAGCCACGAATTACGTACCCCCTTGCATGGCGTGTTAGGCTTTACCCAAATTTTAAGTAAGGAGGGGGATTTAACTCCTGTCCAACAGTCTCATCTGCATGTTATTCAACGCAGCGGTGAGCATTTATTAACTTTACTTAATGATGTGTTAGACCTTTCGCGGATTGAAGTGCATAAAATGGAGTTACAACCTAGCCAGTTTTATTTTAAGCTATTTTTGGATAAAGTGTTTGATATGTGTCGTTTTCGGGCGATGGATAAGGGCTTGGCCGCCAATTTTGAGACTACCTCGGCGTTACCGACCACTATTTTTGCGGATGAAAAACGATTGCGCCAAACCTTAATTAATTTGTTAGGCAACGCGGTTAAATTTACGGAACAGGGCCATATTACCTTTCGGGTGGGAATATTAGCGGATACGCTCAAAACCAAATATGTGGCGGATAATTATTCGGCGACGGTGCGGTTTGAGGTTGAAGATAGTGGCATTGGGATTAGCCCTGAACAGTTGCAAAAGATATTTTTGCCCTTTGAGCAGGTGGGTGGTGGGCGTGACCAAGCGGACGGGGCGGGTTTGGGTTTGACCATTAGCCAACGATTTGTGGGTATCATGGGCGGGGAATTACATGTCAAAAGCCAGGTTGGACAGGGCAGCACCTTTTGGTTTGATTTGCCCTTAGCCGTTAGTTTCTCAAACCAGTCGGTTGAGCCAACGCCTTCGCAGGAAACTGTATCGATACTATCAACGATTTCCCCTACTGACCCTGTGGCTGAAAAAATTATTCCGCCGTCACCTGAGATATTGACCTTGTTATTAAGTTTAATTGAGATCGGTGATTTTGATAATTTAGAAGCCCAAGTGACGCAACTTTGTCAGACTGAGGCGCAATTCAAACCCTTTGGGCAGCAATTGCTGGAGTTGGCGGGTCAGTTTGAAGAGGAAAAAATGATTGCTTTATTGGAAGAATATAGGGGGGCATCCGCATGAGCCTGGAACTAGAAAATGAAATACCCTCAACAAGTCATGAACATACCATTTTAATTGTGGATGATAATCCCACGAACTTAGGCGTATTATCAAACTACTTAAAAGGGTCAGGGTTTAGAATTTTGGTGGCTCGTAGTGGCGATAGCGCGTTGAAGAAGGTTGAATTTGTGAAGCCTGATTTGATTTTATTGGATGTGATGATGCCTGGTCTTAATGGGTTTGAAACATGCCAAAAGCTCAAAGAAAATGAGGCAACCCAAGACATTCCCGTTATCTTCATGACGGCTTTGGCTGAACCTGAAGACAAAATTAATGGCTTTAAGGTGGGGGCGGTGGATTATGTGATTAAACCATTGCACCATGCCGAGGTGTTAGCCCGCGTGAATACCCATTTGCGGATTCGTGATTTAACCCGTAACCTTCAGCAACAAAATCTAGAGTTACAGGAAACGACGCAGGATTTGCAAGAAGCCAATAATTCTCTGCTCAAACAAACCATTCAGCTAGAAACCAGTAGCCAGGTGGCGCGCCAAGCCACCTCAACTCTTAACCTAGATGAATTGTTAGAGAAAGTGGTGCAATTGATTCAGGTGCAATTTGGCTATTATTTTGTGGGGGTGTGGTTACTAGATAGTCGGACTAACACGTTGGCCTTGCGCGCCCATGCCCATTCATATGGTTTGCAGTTACCTAAACAAAATGTTACGATTTCGTTGGATGGCGGAAACAGTATTGTGACGTGGGTTTATCGTAATAAACGGCCTTATTTAGCGGATGATGTGCGGACGGACGCTAATTATTTGCCTAGTTATGAATTGCCCGATACGGGTTCTGAATTGGTCATGCCGCTTCATATTGGACAAAAAATTATCGGTATTTTAGATATTCATAGTCGGCAAGTGGCGGCTTTTAGTGGCGAAGACCAAGTGGTTTTGCAAACCTTAGCCGACCAAATTGCGATTGCTATTCGTAATGCTGAGTTATATAAAGCCGAGCAACGGCGGCGGCGGTTGTCTGAAACGTTAGAAGAAACGGGGCGGATGTTGTCGAGTAATTTGGATTTACATCAAGCCCCTAGCCGTATTTTGGAGTTATTGTCCAGTGTAGTGCCGTATGAACGTGGTTCGGTGATGTTACAACAAGGGAATGAATTAGAAATTGTTTCGCAACGGGGGTATCCTGATGATGAACGGGCGGGTTATATTACTATTCCGATTAGTGACGGTGATGTTTATAAGCGAATTGCGGAATCTAGGCAATATGTTTTAATTGATGATGTTTCTAAAGATGTGGGCTGGCGACAGTTAGACTGGTTGCCCATGAATCATTCTTGGTTAGGGGTGCCGTTAATTGCTAAACATCGGGTCATTGGCATGATTTCGCTGACGCGGCCCGAAGTGGGGGGCTTTGATGAAGAGGACGCGAATTTGGTGTTAAGTTTTGCGGCTCAATCCGCTATTGCGTTGGAAAATGCGAGTCTTTATGACCAGATTAATCAACTTAATGCGGTGCTGGAACAAAAAGTAGCCTTACGCACGGAAGAGCTTAATAAAACGAACCATATTTTGGAACGGTTGAATACGAATAAAACCGATTTTATCAAAGTGACTTCCCATGAGTTACGCACGCCCATAACGGTTATTAAAGGGTATACGCAATTGTTGAATATTATGCCTGGGGTGAGTGGGAACGCGAACGCCAAAGAATTGTTAGAAGGCATTGTCAGTGGCGTTGACCGCATGTATCAAATTGTAAATGTGATGCTGGATGTGGTTAAGATTGATACGCAAGAATTAGAACTGCGGGCCGAACCTGTGGTTTTGGGGTCTTTATTACAAAAAGTAAAATCACGCTTTCAAGCAGGTTTGAAGGAACGGCAATTGATGGTGGAGATAGATGATTTGAAAGAGTTACCTATTATTGAGGCTGCGCCTGATTTGCTAGATAAAGTTTTCTATAATTTGTTGATGAACGCGATTAAATATACACCTGATGGCGGCAAGGTTTGGGTGAGTGGGCAAGCCATTACCGAAACTAACGGGGACGAGGCCGTGGAAATTGTGGTGAGTGATACGGGCATTGGGATAGACCCGACTCACCATGAACAAATTTTTGAGAAATTTTATCAAACTGGCTCGGCCATGCTTCATTCAACGGGGCAAACGAACTTTAAAGGTGGCGGCCCTGGTTTGGGGTTAGCGATTGTTAAGGGTATTATTCAAGCTCATGGGGGACGGGTTTGGGCGGAAAGTGCAGGGTATGATGAGGAAAAACTCCAGGGGAGTCATTTCCATGTGGTTTTGCCCTTGAAACAGGCCAAGCCTTAAAACACCTCACCCCAACCCTCTCCCAAAGGGCGAGGGAGTAATTTATCACCCCTCTCCTAAGTAGGAGAGGGGCTGGGGGTGAGGTATGTTACCCCAGTAAATGGTGTGACCCAATTTCAACCTCCTGAGAAACTAGAAATTATGAATAAAAACGACGAAATTCAACCCAATTTAGCCCCTGAAGTAGCCATTTTGCGGCAGCGAGTGGCTGAATTAGAATTGCAAGCGGCTAATTATGGCGATAGTTGGGCGCAAATTGAGCAAGCTAAACAGGAATGGGAGGCGACAGCCGACGCTTTACCTGAGTTAATTTGTTTATTGGATGAGCAGCAACGGGTGGTACGAGCTAATCGTACCATTGAAACCTGGGGCTTAGGCGCAGTGGTTCATCTTAAAGGTAAGTTGGCGCATCAATTATTACACCCTGATTGCGAAGGGGAATTATGCCCTTTGCTGACCTGGTTAGAGCAAGGGTGGCAACAAATACTCTTGGGGCAGTCGGCGGAACTTGAGTTTTATGACGGTTATTTAGACCGCTATCTGCATGGGCAGATGCGACGGGTTGCGCTTAAAACGCAGAGCCACCATGGGAGTTTTGCGGTTTTAGTAGTACGGGATATTAGCCACCAAAAGCAGTTAGATAAGGAGTTAAGTCAATATCGAAATCATTTAGAACAATTGGTGCAAAATAGAACGCGGCAACTCGAAGTGATTGCGTTACTTAGTGAACGGTTGAATATTATTATTGACTTTGACCAACTTTTAGTGGAGTTAGTGCATCAAATTAAGGATAATTTTGGCTATTATCAAGTTCAAGTTTATATCTTAGATGATGCCCATGACCAATTAATTATGAAAGCGGGGCAAAGTGATGATAGTGCCTGGCTGCCCCAACATACGATTTCTTTGGGTGATGAAAATAGTTTGGTGGCACAATCGGCCCGTATGGGTGAGGTGATGTTGGTAAATAATGGGCCGTCGGCGGCGGGGGTGCAATTTAGCTGTGAGATGACTGTGCCAATTATTGCCGTAAGTGAAGTGTTAGGGGTATTAAATGTATGTGAAATTAAGTTGGCAAGTTTTGATGAAAATGACGCGAATTTATTACGTTCTCTTGCGGGACAGGTCGCTATTTCTTTAGAAAATGCTAAACTTTATGAAGGCATGAACGCCTTATATGTTGAATTGCGTGAAAGTGAAGCTAAATTTCGGGAGGTGGTTGAAGGGACAGATAATCTTATCACCCAGGTTAATCGGGAGGGTTACTTCACTTATGTTAATCACATGGCGAAGAAAATTTATGGTCTTAGCCCGACGGCTTGTTTTGGCTTAAAGGCGATTGATTTTACCCATCCTGATGACCGTGAGCGCACGGAGCAAGCCTTTACTGCTTGGGAGCAACAACATGCTTTTACAGCTACCTTTGAAAATCGTCAGGTCAATCGTATCAGTGGTGAGGTTTTTCACCTGTTTTGGAATATTACTTTTCATTATGACAAAAAGGGACAGTTAACAGGCCGTAATTCTATTACCCATGATATTACTGAGCGTAAGCAGATGGAAGCGGCCATGCAAAAGGCCAATGAAGAATTGAGTCGTTTGAATGCAGATAAAGATAAGTTTTTCTCAATTGTGGCACATGACCTAAAAGGCCCTTTCCAACCATTGCTTGGGCATGCCGAATTGTTGATGGAATTGGCGGAAACGTTGCCGCCAACGGAGGTTATTGCTATGAGCGCGGCTATTCACCGTTCTGGCAAACAGATTTTGAGTTTGCTCGAAAACCTATTGCAATGGTCGCGGCTGCAAATGGGGCGGATTGAATATGAACCGAAGCGGATTGATTTGCAACATTTGGCGGCGGAGACGGTTAATTTATTAAGTGAAACGGCGAAAAGTAAGGGCATTGTGTTACAAAGTACCGTCGCCCATGATACTTGGATTTATGGCGATGAAAATATGCTTAACACGGTTATCCGTAATTTAACGAACAACGCGCTGAAATTTACGCCTTCGGCGGGGCAGGTGACTATTTCTGCTCGTCAAGTAGCTACCTCTGTTGGGGGTGATTCAGGGGGGGGCATTGAAGTGTCGGTTAATGATACGGGGGTGGGGATGAGTTCTGAGGATAAGGCAAAACTATTTCAAACAGGGGTTCATCATAGCACTACTGGCACGGCGAATGAGAAGGGGACGGGCTTGGGCTTAATTTTATGTAAAGAAATGGTGGAGCGTAATGCGGGCCGTATCTGGGTGGAGAGTGAGTTGGGGCAGGGGACGACGGTCAAATTTACGGTGCAGAGAAATAACCAAGTGCGCGGATAACTAACGATTATTTAAGAATAGGATTTACGCAAACCCCTCACCCCAGCCCTCTCCCTATGGGAGAGGGAGCAAAACTTCCCTCCCTTTGGGGGGGAGAGAGGGGGGGAAGTTTGTGTATAAAGGTAAAATTTCATGATAATAGTACTTGAACAAGGGGCAGTTCAAGGCATAATGGTGAGCCTCAGTTTAAGTTGGTTTGTTAAGGCTCAACCAGCTCAAACTGAAACTCTGGCAATAGTGCATGAATTGTCAGAGTTTTTACTATATTGAGACTTTAATTTATTTTGCTCTCTCTCCTACGTATCAATAGAGGAAATTTATCGTGACTTTACAAGAGCAAGTAGCGACTTATACCCATGATTTAGAGACGGCCTTACGAGAGACGGAAGGTTTATTCAAGGCGGCTCAAGCTATTTTGGGGGCGCGTGAACTAGAGACCATTTGTCAAAATTTAATAACACACTTTAATAATTTGGTTCATGCTGACCAAATGATTTTATATTTGGTTGACCATGAAAAACAAACTATTTTGTTAGCGGTTCAACATGGCACGGTGGATGACCACTTGCCGATGACTTATCAGGAGTTACATGATGGCATTAGTGGCTTAGTTTTTAGAACAAAACATTCCATTATTTCACTTCATCCTGATGATGGGATTGAGCCAGAGGCCACGCGCAAACGGCGGCGACAATTGAATATTGGGCCGTTGGTGGTGGTGCCATTGATGACGAAAGATACTGTTATTGGCACAATTACGGCGATTAATCGGCTAGAAAAGCGTGTTTTTACGCAACATGACATTGATTTATTGATGGCTTTAGCGACGCAAGCGGCGGCCGCGATTGAAAATGTGCAGCTTTATCAACTAGCGCAGCAAGAGTTGGCGGAACGTAAACGGGCGGAGGCCGCTTTGCAACAGGCCAATGAACAATTGGCTAAACTCAATGCGGATAAAGATAAATTTTTTTCCATCATGGCACATGATTTGAAAGGTCCTTTTATGCCGTTGTTAGGTGCGTCTGATTTAATGATGCAATTGACGGAGTCGTTGACGCGAACGCAATTAAAACAGATGGCTGAAGTGATTAATTTATCGGCAAAAAATGTGTTTGCTTTATTGGAAAATTTGTTACATTGGGCTAGGTTACAGCAGCGGCAAATGAAGGCTAAACCAGAGGCGGTTAATCTTAAATTGGTGGTCAGAAATAACCTGAGTCTGTTAAATGGCAATGCCACAGATAAAAATATAAAGTTAATATCAACTATGGCAGACGATTTATTTGCTTATGCTGACCAATATATGTTAGATACCGTAGTGCGTAATCTTATCTCCAATGCCATCAAATTTACGCCCCAGGGGGGAGAAGTGACGATTGGGGCGGTTAAATTAGCCCCTGATTTCATTGAGGTCGCGGTGACTGATACGGGCGTGGGGGTGGATGAGAGAACTAAACAGCGATTATTCAAAATTGACCAGCATGTGACGACCATTGGTACGGCTAAAGAGCAGGGAACGGGTTTGGGTCTAAAGATTTGTTACGAAATGGTGGTGCAAAATGGGGGTCAAATTTGGATTGAGGGTGAATTAGGGCAGGGGACAACGGTTAAATTTACGCTGCCGCAATTGGGGAGTAGCTATGGAACATCTTAGATTCAACCAAACTGAATTATTGGCTCGTTTGTCATTACGCACAGTTTTAATTGTCCCCTTTGTGCTGCTTATTGTCTTGGTGGTCGGCTTAACGGGGTATCTTTCTTTTCGTAATAGTCAGACGGCCATTAATGATGTGGCGAGTCAGTTAAGAAATGAAACGACGGCGCGCATTGAGCAAAAACTTAATAGTTATTTGGAAACGCCTCACCTCGTTAACCGTCTTAATGCGGAGGCGATTCGTTTAGGTTATTTAGATTTAGCCGACATGCCCCATATTCGCACCTATTATTGGCATCAATTACATTTGTTTGATGGGGTTAATTTGATTGCTTTGGGGACGGAGCAGGCAGAATATAGTGAAGCTCAACGGCAAGAGGATGGCTCTATTCGCGTAGGCATGGCGGGTAAAGCCACGAAGGGCAATTTACAACTTTGGATAACCGATGACCACGGGCAATTGCGGGAAATGGCGCAAGAGCGTCCTGCTTATGACCCGCGCCAACGTCCCTGGTATAAAGCCTCTGTGCAGGCTGCCAAGCCTACTTGGTCGGCCATTTATGCCTATTTTTCCAATAGTGCGTTAGCCATTTCTGCCAACCAACCCCTTTATGACGAGCAGGGTCAATTGATTGCGGTGGCGGGGGCGAACCTGACGTTGGCGCAGATGAGTGATTTTTTGCAGAGCCTGAAAGTTGGGCGTAATGGGAAAACCTTTATCATGGAACGGTCAGGTGATTTGGTGGCGAGTTCGGTCAAGGAGGCTTTGTTACAAACGGATTCTGGGAAGCGGCTGCCAGCGATAGATAGCCAAGCCCCGTTGGTACATGCGACCACGCAATATTTGCTTAATGTGTTTGGTGATTTGCATAACCTGACCAATAGCCAACAATTGGATTTTCAATTAAATAATCAGCGTCAATTTGTCCAAGTGACTCCTTACATTGATGAATATGGCTTGGATTGGCTGATTGTGGTGGTTATTCCTGAAAATGATTTTATGGCGCAGATTATTACTAATAATCAAATTACGTTTGGGCTAATTTTGGCCGCGTTGGTTTTGGCGGTGCTGGTGGGGATTTTCAATGTGCAATGGGTTTCACGGCCTATCTTACAACTCAATGCCTCCGCCAAACAGTTAGCGCAGGGCAAATGGCAACAATCCGTCAATATTAACCGCATGGATGAGGTGGGTGAACTGGCAAAATCTTTCAATTTGATGGCCTTACAATTGCAAGAATCGTTTGAGATGTTGGAAGAACGGGTGGCGACGCGGACGCACCGTTTGGAGAGCATGGCGACCTTGAGTGGGCAATTGAACGCGATATTACATCTTGACCAACTTTTGCCAGAGTTAGTGCAGCAGTTGCGAAACCGATTTAATTACTATCATGTGCTATTATTTTTTCAAGATGAGCCACAGCAATTAACCTTACGGGCCGCGGCGGGAGATGGCGCGGCGGATTTACTGGCGCAGGCTGCGCCCCTGAGTTTTGACCATCCCACCAGTTTGGTGGCGCAGGCCGCAAGAACGGGGCAAATGGTCAATGAGCCTGATACATGGCAACTGCGTTATTGGCAACGCCAACCGTTATTGGCTGAAACACGGGCCGCGATTACCGTACCGATTGTTAAGGGGCAAGAGATTATCGGGGTTTTGGCGGTTTACTCTAACCAAGTGCATGGCTTGGATGAAGGTGATGCCAATTTATTACAGTCATTGGCAAATCAAATGGCCGTGGCGTTAACGAATGCCCGTTTATTTCAGGCGGAACAACGTGAAAAACAGTTATTTGAGGCATTATTTCTTAATAGTCCTATTGCCACGATTATGATTACGATGGATGATTATCTGGTTACATCATGGAATCCAGCGGCGGAAAAATTATTTGGCTATACTAAAGCTGAGGCGATTGGTCGTCCTTTGTATGAATTGGTAATACAACAAAGTAATCGAGTTGAGGCTTTGGGCTATTTAGAAAAAATGAAACAAGCTGAACCGATTCGGGCGATTGTGCAACGGACGCGTAAGGATGGTGGTTTGGTGGAGGTCGAATTATTTGCTTCGCCTATTGAAATTGCGGGTGAACAGGTGGTGGGGTTAATTCTTTACCATGATATTACGGAACTTGAACAAGCTCGCCGCGCCGCCGAGGCGGCTAATCAAGCGAAAAGTGAATTTTTATCTAACATGAGCCATGAATTGCGAACTCCGTTAAATGGCATTTTGGGCTATGCTCAAATTTTAGGTCGCGATAAAGCACTAACGCAAAATCAGCAGGTCGGGGTAAATATTATTCAACAAAGTGGCGAACATCTTTTAACGCTGATTAATGACATTTTAGATTTGGCGAAGATTGAAGCCCGACGCATGGAATTACATGCGGTGGATATTTTCTTTTCGGCCTTTATGGATGGGATTGTGGGCATTATTCAGATGCGGGCGCAACAAAAAGACATTCGGTTTCAGTATGAAATATCAGGTGAGTTGCCGATGGGTATTCAGGCCGATGAAACACGTTTGCGCCAAGTATTACTTAATTTACTGGGTAATGCGGTTAAATTTACTGATAGTGGGCAAGTGACATTGCGAGTCATTGCTACGCCCGTGAGTGATGATAATAAGGTCATCTTACGCTTTGAGATTATGGATACGGGCGTGGGCATGAACCCTGAGCAGCTACAGAAGATATTTTTACCCTTTGAACAAGTGGGCGATAGTGCGCGGCGGTCACAAGGAACGGGGTTGGGGCTATCAATTAGTCAGCAGTTGGTGGAGGCCATGGGCGGTGAAATTCAGGTTACGAGTCAGTTAGGGTGGGGCAGCCAATTTAGTTTTGAGGTGATGTTCCCAACCACTTTGATGGGTTCTACGGTTAAATCAGCCCTTGAGCAAATTGTTATTGGCTATCGTCGCCTAGATGGGCTAACTGCACCGATTAAAGTATTAGTGGTGGATGATAAAGCCTTCAACCGTCTCGTGTTGATTAATTTGTTGAAACCTTTGGGCTTCGCCATGATTGGGGCGGAAGATGGGGCGCAGGCGTTGGCCTTGGCGCAAGCGGAGCAGCCTGAACTGATTTTAACTGATTTGGTGATGCCAGTGTTAACGGGATTTGAATTGGTGCAGGCGATACGTGGCGTTTCCCAATTAGCGAAAGTGGTCATTATTGCAGTCTCGGCCAGTGTCTTTGGCCCCAATCGGGAGCAAAGTTTTATTGCGGGTTGTGACGCATTTTTATCTAAACCGATTGAAATAGATAAGTTATTGGCTTTATTAGCCCAATATTTGAAGTTGGAATGGGTTTATGAAGTCGTTGCCGACTCTAATCAGGGTAAGGTGGTGAGCCAACATTTGCCCACTGTTTCCACTCAAATAGCACTACCTCCGTTGGCTGCATTACAAAAATTATATGACTTGGCTTTGAAGGGGGCTTTATTAGATGTGGAACAACAAGCTATGATGATGGAACGAAGCGAGGCTAAACTGGCTCCCTTTGCTCGGTTATTACGTGAACTTGCGACGAATTTGGAAGATGAAAAAATAATTACCTTGTTGCAGCAATATTTAGTCATTGCCAAAGAGTGAGGTTGGGGCAAAATTTCACCATTAATTCTACCTGTAAATTTTTAGGTGATAAGGCATGGCTGATGCTTTTCTAGTCAGACTTCCGATGTCTTCAAGACATTGGAAGTCTAACCATCACCGAATTTTTTACAGGTGGAATTAATTCTGCCCTGTATAACAAGGAGAAAAAAGTATGTTACGTAAGAATGTTTTGACTGTGTTAGTGTGTATGTTACTCTTCACGTTACTTAGTTGTAATAGTGTTGCTCCTGAGACGGCCACGCCCACGTCTGCACCCGCCGCCGCGACCGTGGAAACAACGTCAGCCGATGGCATAGAGCGTAAGGATACGCTGATTTTGGATATTGCTGATGGGCCAGTGGCTGACCCGACGAATTGGAATCCCCTTGCCAATTGGCGGCGGGATATGGGGCTGCAACAGTTATTAATGGAGCCGCTGTTCATTCTCAATTATGAAACGGGGCAGATTGAACCCTGGTTAGGCGAGAGCATGACCGCTAACGCGACCCTGGATGTGTGGACGCTGAAACTGCGTGCAGGTATTACGTGGAGTGACGGGGTGGTATTTACGGCAGATGATGTGATTTTCACGGTGAAATTATTGCTTGACCATGCCCCAGATTTGGTTTATTCGGGTGAGTTGGCAACCTGGGTGGATAAAGTGGAGAAGGGGGATGATTTTACGGTGAAGTTCATCCTCAAAAAACCTAATCCTCGCTTTCAGCTTGACCATTGGTCGGTGCGGTTGTGGAGTGGGGTCAATCTTGTTCCTGCTCATATTTGGCAGGGGCAAGATGTGAAGACGTTTACCAATTATGACCCTAAGAAGGGCTGGCCTGTGTTTACTGGCCCGTATAAATTGGCGAGTGTGGGTAAAACGGAAATGGTTTATTTGCGGGATGATCATTGGTGGGGCGCGAAGTCGGGGTGGCGGCCTTTGCCTGCGCCCCAGAAAATTATTTTTGCGGCGTATGGTGATGAGGCGAAACGGGCGGAGTTAATGGCGAATAATCAGTTGGATAGCATGTTTAATGCGTCCTTAACGTCATTGCTAGATATGAAGCAACGTAACGCTAAAATTATTAGCCATTTTGATGATTTGCCCTACGCTTGGGTGCCTGACCCATGTTCGCGGACGTTTGAGTTTAATACGGCGAAAGCTCCGTGGGATGATAAGCGGATGCGCTGGGCGGTGAATTATGCGCTTGACCGTGACGAAATTGTTGCGTTTGCTTACGATGGGACGACCTTCCCTTCACGTCACTTTTTTCCTGCTTATCCGCCGCTGAATCGGTATGTTAATTTATTGGAACAAGATGGCTTGTATAAAACCTATCCGTTGTTAGAACATAACACCGATAAAGCTAAAGCTTTATTAACGGAGGTGGGTTGGGAGTTAGGCCAGGATGGCTTTTTTAGTAAGGCGAATCAGCCTTTAACATTGGAAATTTCGGCGCGGGCGGACTATATTTATGAGCAGCGCAGCGCGGAAACGTTGGTTAAACAGTTAGCCAAAGTCGGTATTCGGGCAACGGTGCGTTCAGTGGCCCCGCAAATTTTTAATGATAGTTTGGGCATGGGGGAGTTTGAAGCGGCCTTTGGCTTTTTTACCTGTGCCTCGGTAAGTGAACCCTGGTCATCCATGGATATTTTTAATACTCGGTGGCTGAAGCCTGTGGGCGAAATGACGGCGCAACATCAAAATGTGTGGCGTTGGTCTGGCCCCGCTGCGGATAGTTACAGTAAAATTGTTGACCAGATTGGTTCATTGCCCTTAGATGACCCCAAAATTGACCCCTTGTTTATTGAAGCCTCCAAAATTTGGCTGGATGAGTTGCCCGTTATTCCCGTTAATCAAACCAGTTTTATTGTGCCGTTTAACCGTACCTATTGGACGGGGTGGCCGACTGCTAAGAATAATTACATTCATCCAGTGACTTGGTGGCAAACGGCTCATTTTATCATTCATAATTTGAAGCCCGCGACACCTTAAATTTTTAGTCATTCGATGACTGGCAGTCATCGGATGACTAGCCATTAATCACCCATGTTAGTTGAAAATTCGCCTCATTCCCAACCGAAAGCAGCGCGCACTTTAGCGGCCACACTCTCCACTGCGGTTGTATTGTTGAGTGTGGCTTCGTTGTCCCTTGCGACCATTTTTCAGATGTTGCTCAACTTTCGGGCGGAACAACAAGTGGCTGCGGCTGAACAGCAATTAGTTGCATTTCAAGCGGCTGAACGTGTTTCGAGCGAGATTGAGCAAGTGTTCAGAACATTAGAGGCGGGGGCTAAATTGGGGCGACCTTTTGCGATTACGGTGGTTGAACGGCAAGTAATGTTACAAAATTTACTCAGTTTGACCTCGGTGTTTGAGGAGGTGGCTTTATTAGATGCTCAGGGTGTTGAATTAACGAAGGTGGCTCGCCATCGGATATATCAGCCTGATGATATGCTGAATCGCGCGACGACGAACTTATTCAAGCAAGTGAGCCAGAAAAAACGGGCTATGGGCCTGCTTTATTTTGATGAACGGACAGGCAGCCCATTGGTTTCAGTGGCGGTGCCTGTGACTAATTTGGTGAATGAGTTTGATGGGGCGTTAACGGCGGAATTGAGCCTTAAGTTTGTGTGGGAGTTGGTAGGGTCAATTAAAATTGGTCAACATGGGTTGGTTTATGTGGTGGATCGCCGAGGGCAGTTAATCGCTTTTGCCGACACTGGTCGTGTATTAGGACAAGAAAACGTAAGTTATGTTTCTAAGGTGCTTGAATTTGAGCAAAGCCAGGGTTTAGCCGACCCAACAGGGGGTAGAATAATTACAGGTCTTAATGGGACATATAATTTAGCGACGTATGTGCCATTGGGTACGCCTGATTGGGCGGTGGTGGTAGAGTTGCCAGTCATTGAGGCGTATCAAACGATTGTGCTTAATCTTGCTTTATCTGTGGCGGGGGCTTTAGTGGTAGTGGTGTGGGCGGCGATTGCGGGCGGTTATTTGGCGAAACAATTGGTTAAGCCGTTACTTAACTTAACGAATACGGCCACTCAAATTGCGAAGGGACAATTAGAACTCTCTGCACCCATTCAAGGCACTTTAGAGATTCAACATTTGGCGGGCGCGTTTAATAGTATGACCACCCAATTACGCCAACTTTTACAAGAGTTAGAATTACGAGTATTACAACGTACTCAACGGTTGGAGGTGGTGGCGACGTTAAGTGAGCAACTCAATGCGATTTTAGATTTAGATGAGTTATTGGCTGAGTTGGTGAATCAAGTTCAAGAATATTTTAATTACTATTACGTCCATGTTTATTTACTCGATGACGCGCAGCAAAATTTGGTGATGACGGCGGGAGTAGGACAGGCGGGGGTGGCCTTGAAAAAGCGACACCATCACATCCCTTTAGCGACGGAAACAAGTTTGGTGGCGCGTTCGGCGCGCACCAGGGAGGTGGTTTTGGCGCATGATGTGCGGCAAGCCCAAGATTGGCTACCTAACCCATTATTACCCGATACGCGGGCGGAAATTGCTGTTCCCATTATTGTGTCAGAAAAGGTGGTGGGGGTGTTAGATGTGCAATCAGACCGCGTGGGTGGTTTAGATGAGGCCGATTTAACCTTGCTGCGTTCGTTAGCCAATCAAGTGGCGGTGGCTTTAACCAATGCTCAATTATATAGCCTCGCCCAGCAAGAATTGACTGAGCGTAAACAGACTGAAATTGCGTTGCAAAAAGCTAATTTGGAATTAGGTCGCCTTAATATGGATAAAGATAAATTTATGTCCATTGTGGCGCATGATTTACGCGGCCCTTTTGGGCCATTGTTAAATACTGCTAGACACTTGACCCATGAAGTTTCTGAATTATCGCCTGATAAAATTCAGTCTATGGCCGAAACCTTATATCGCTCGGCGGAAGGTATCTACAATTTATTAGAGAATTTATTGCAATGGTCGCGCTTACAAATGGGGCGCATGCCGTATCAACCACGTTCCGTTAATCTAAGCCATTTGGTGAGTCAAAACCTTAATTTGTTTATGGCTAATGCGAATAGCAAAGCGATTGGGCTAAATAGCTTTTTGCCGCCCCTCATTTTGGTTTATGCCGATGAATATATGTTAGATACCGTTATTCGCAATTTGATTTCTAATGCGCTCAAGTTCACCACCCGAGGGGGAAATGTAAGCGTGAGTGCGGCTCTTTATCAGCCCAATGGCACATCTCACGCCGCTAATCAGGAGTTTGTTGAGGTTTGTGTGGCGGATACGGGCTTGGGCATGAGTGCAATGGATATAACCAAGTTATTCAAATTGGATATTCATCATAGTACGTTAGGCACAAACCAAGAGACGGGTACGGGCTTGGGTTTAATTATGTGCCAAGAAATGGTCAATCAGCATGGGGGGCATATTTGGGCTGAAAGTGAGCTGGGGCATGGGGCAACCTTTCATTTTACTTTGCCTTTGGCTGAAGTGGTGGTCAATTGGCTGCCCGTGACCGTGGAAGTGGCTCATCAACCCTTAGAGGCGTTTCCCGCCGCGCTGGTGGAGCTAGTCCTACCACCGCGAGATGAGTTAGTGGCTTTACATGAGCTGGCTATGATGGGGGCGTTATTACGACTGGGTCATCAATTGGATAGAGTTGAGGGCAGCAATTTAGAATTAAAACCCTTTGTAGTGCAAATGCGTCAATGGGTGGCGGATTTTGACGAGGAAGCTATTATTGAATTTTTGGAACGTTATTTATAAATGGCGAGCCGACAAGGTGTCAGCGCACCAAAATGGGAGAGTGATGCATGATTGAGCCAAAAAATGATGAACTATATCCATTTAATCTCGCTATTGATGATATGACTAAACAATTTGAAGAGGTGGTTGCTTCTTTGGCCGCGCAAACGGAGCAACGTAACCAGTTTGAGAATTTATTGCATGTCAATCAACAATTGCTTCAGGAAATTATCAATAACTCAACTGCATTTATTTATGTTAAGGATTTGACGGGGCATTATATTTTAAGTAATCGCCATTATCAGTTAAAATTGGGTCGGCAGGTGATTGGTAAAACGGATGCAGACATTTTTCCCCCAGAAATTGCGGAGCAATTTAGGCAAAATGATCGTAGGGTTATTGAAACGGGTCAAGGTGAGGAAATGGAGGAGTGGGCCTTATTTGATAATGTATTATATACCTACGTTTCCACTAAATTTCCGCTTAGGGGTGCCCAGGGGCAGATTTATGCGGTGGCGGGAATTTCCACTAATATTACAGAACGTAAACAGGCGGAGCAGGCACTACGGCAAAGTGAGGAGCGATTTCGCCAGGTTATTTCCTCAATTAGTGACCATATTTATGTGAGTGAAATAACGCCTGACGGGGAGTATATTAATCGTTATATTTCTACCCATGTAGAGTATTTAACGGGTTATCCTTTAATGAATTTTACGAATGATTGGGATTTTTGGCCGCGAGTGGTCATTCATCCGTCTGACCAAAAACGGGCCGAAAGCCAGCTTCATCATTTGATGAAGGGCGAAAATAGTGAGGTTGAATACCGTTTGGTGCGGGCAGATGGTCATATTTTGTGGGTGCGAGATAGTGCGCGGGTGCGTTTGGAAGGTTCGCTAAAAATAATTTATGGCCTAGTGAGTAATATTACTGAACGCAAACAAATTGAGGCGGAGTTGGAACAATATCGTAATAATTTAGAGGAATTGGTTGTTGAGCGAACGGAGGAGTTAGAGCAAGCGAAAGCGGTGGCGGAGGCGGCTAATCGCACTAAGAGCGAGTTTATGGCTAATATGAGCCATGAATTGCGGACACCCTTAAATGGAATTTTGGGTTATGCTCAAATTCTTAAACAGAGTCACCCTTTAACGAGGGAGCAAAGTGAAGGGTTAGCCATTATTTATGATTGTGGTCGCCATTTGCTGGCGTTGATTAATGATATTTTAGATTTCTCACATAGTCAGGCTAATCGTTTGGATTTTGAGCCAGTGGATTTATATTTGGCGAGTTTTTTGCAGGGCGTGATAGCGATTATCCAAATGCAGGCGCAGGAGAAGAAACTGTTATTTGAGGCTAAATTGGCGGCGAATTTACCTAAATGGGTGCAGGTGGATGAGCGATATTTGCGCCAAGTTTTAATTAATGTGTTAGGTCAGGTGGTAAAATTAACCTCGCATGGTCACATCACCTTACGCGTTGATTTCATAACCGAGCAGTTAATCCAACAGAATGTTATGGTGTCTTACGCGGAAACTCACCTTAATCATATTCGTTTTGAAATTCAATATAGCCGCGCTGAGATGCCACTAGCGGCATTACAGCAATTATTTTTGCCTCCAGTTACCTCATTATTGGCAGGGCCGCATTATGTAGGTTTAACCTTAACTCAACGTTTAATTCAGGGCATGGGGAGTGAAATTCATATTGAAGCTAAGGATGAGCAGGAAGGGTCTTTGTGGTTTGAATTGGCGTTGCCAAATTCTAACAGTCATCTTACCACTCACTCAGTTGAAAATACCACCACTGAGTCGCTTTTGCCAACGGGTCAGCCTATCATACCGCCTTCTTACGAAGAGTTAGAAACTCTTTATGAATTAGCTTTGAAAGGGGCTTTATTAGCCCTTAAAGAACGAGCCATGGAACTTGAAACCATGGGGGGGGCCTCGGCTGAGTTTGCCCGCACCTTGCGCCAATTGGCGACGGATTTTGAAGAAGAGGAAATTATTATGTTGTTGGAAGAATATTTAAAGAGGTAAACCATGTCAGCAGAGATACTAGGTGACTTACATCCACCCGATTATACGGTTTTGGTAATAGATGATAACCCTACTAACTTAAAAGTGATTACGAATTATCTTAAGGAGCTAGGTTTTGAAGTGCTAATGGCTCGTAGTGGTGAAAGTGGTTTACAGCGCACGGTGCATGGTTGGCCTGACATTATTTTGCTTGATGTCATGATGCCAGGCATTGATGGGTTTGAAACTTGTAGTCGTTTGAAGGCTGACCCGCGCACGGCGGATATTCCCGTTATTTTTATGACGGCTTTAACGGAGGCTGAGCATAAGGTAAAGGCGTTTAAGGTGGGCGGGGTGGATTATGTGACCAAACCGATTCAGCATGAAGAGGTTTTAGCGCGGCTAACCACCCATTTGCGGATTCGTAATTTGACCCAAAATTTGCAAAAGGCTAATACGGATAAAGATAAATTTCTGTCTATTGTGGCGCATGATTTACGGGGGCCGTTTTGGCCTGTCTTGGGGAATGCAGAACTCCTCATGGAAATGGTAGAGGTTTTTAGTCCAGAAGATATTAAGGATATGACCTCTAGTATTTACCGTTCCGCGAGGCAGGTGATGGATTTGCTGGAAAATTTACTGAAATGGTCGCAAATTCAGTTAGGGCGGTTGTCGTATGCGCCACAGTCACTTTATTTAAGCCCAATTGCCGAACAAACAATTAATTTGTTATCGGCCAGAGCGATTGAGAAAAATATTACTTTTAGTTTGCAAATCTCGTCTGAATTAATGGTCTATGCCGATGAAAATATTTTGGATACGGTGATTCGTAATTTAACAGCTAATGCCCTAAAATTCACACCTCATGGGGGCATGGTGACGCTGGCAGCACAGGAAACACCCCCCTCTGTCCCCCCTGATTCAGGGGGGTATGTTGAAGTGGCGGTGATAGATACTGGGGTGGGGATTAGTGAGGAAAATATCGCCAAATTATTTCAGGTGGGCGAGTTTCACAGCACGTTGGGGACGGCTAAAGAGCAGGGGACGGGCTTAGGCTTAATTTTGTGTAAAGAAATGGTGGAGCGTAATAGTGGTCGCATTTGGGTGGAGAGTACGTTGGGCAAGGGAACAACTGTAAAATTTACATTGCCGATGAAGGAAGGGTCAGCTGATGAATAATTTTGAATTAGATGAAGCAGCATTAAAAGCAGAATTAGCCCGATTGCGCCAAGAAAATGAGCAATTGCGAGCGCAATTAGCCCCTGAGCAGGCCAATTATTTTGAAACCATGATTCAGATTTTACCTGTGCCAGTCGTGGTGACACGGCTCGCGGATAGTGTGGTTTTAGCGGTTAATGCGCCCTTTGCCGCGTTATTCGGTTACTCAGTCGCGGAGTTATTACATCGCCCCATGCTTAACTTTTATAATGACGCGGCTGACCGCCAACATCTGTTAGCCTTAATTAAGGCACAAGGGTTTGTTCATAACTATGAGTTACAAGTGCGGCGAGCCGATAACTCGCTTTTTTGGGTAACAATATCGTTTCAACCGATTACCTTTGCGAGCGAAGCGGCTTTATTTGTCGCCTTATACGATGTGACGGATAAGAAACTCTATCATCAACGGCTAGAACAGGAGATAGCGGTGCATACGCAGGCCTGGCAACATAAAACCTTCGAGTTGGAGGCGGTGTTTGCGGCCTTGCCTGACCTGTATTTTCGCTTTGATGCTCAGGGAACGTATTTGGATTATAAAGCCGCGATGGGAGATTTATATTTGCCGCCTGACCAGTTGTTGGGGCGACGACTGCTTGAGGTTTTGCCGCCAGATTTAGCCAACATGTTTCAAGCGGCGATTAATCAGAGTATTGAAACGAAGTCCATTTGTCAGGTTGAATACGCCATGCCTGTGTTGAATGGCTTGAGATATTTTGAAGCTCGTTTCTCGCCCTTAATGAATGACCAGGTCGTGGCGGTGGTGCGGAATGTAACGGAGGCGAAGCAGTTGCAAGCGGAGTTACAACAAGCTCGCGCCTTGTTAGAGGAACGGGTGGTTGACCGTACCTATCGGTTGGAGTTAATTACGCAATTAAGCGGTCACTTAAACTCGATTCTTGACTTAGAACATTTGTTAGAAACCATGGTTAATCAGGTTAAGGAAAGTTTTGATTATTACCATGTGCATGTTTATTTGGTCAATGACCAGACGAAACAATTAGAAATGTTAGCGGGGTCGGGTGAAGTGGGTAAGCAATTGAAGGCCAAAGGGCATCAGCTGCATCTCGGCCAGGGGATTGTGGGGTTGGTGGCGAGTCGGGGCGAACCTTTCTTAAGTAATAATGTAAATGAAGTGCCTAATTTTGTACGAAATGCCTTACTACCGCAGACGCAGGCCGAGTTGGCGGTGCCGTTACGTAAAGGCAACCAAGTTTTGGGCGTGTTAGATATTCAAAGTGAGCAGCTCAATCGTTTTATGGCAGAAGATGTCGCGCTCATGCAATCCATTGCTGACCAATCGGCCATTGCAGTAGATAACGCTCGTTTGTTGAGTGAGCAAAAGGCGACCATTGCTCAGTTGAAAGAAGTTAATGCGCTCAATCGAGATTATACACGGGTTTTGGAGACCAGTACCGATATTAGTCGCCAAATTACGGCTATTTTGGATTTGGATGAATTGTTAAGTTATGTGGTGAATCGGGTGCAAAATGAGTTCGATTTTTACCATACGCATATCTATTTGATGGACGAGGCTACCAACGAATTGGTCATGGTGCAAGGCTATGGCGAAGTGGGGCGGCAACTTAAAATTAAAGGGCATCGTTTACCTGTGGGGCGAGGCATTGTGGGGACAGTGGCGGCGACCAATGAACCTTTTGTGAGCAATCGGGTGGATGATGTGCCTAACTTTGTACGTAATGTATTGTTGCCTAAAACCCAATCTGAGTTGGCGGTGCCGATGCGGAAAGGGCGTAAGGTTTTAGGGGTATTAGATGTGCAAAGTGAGCAGGTTAACCGTTTTACGACGGCGGAAATTAAATTAATTCAATCTATTGGTGACCAAATCGCCATTGCGGTGGATAATGCGCGGCTGTTGGCGCAGCAGAAAGAAACCATCGTTAAATTACAAGAATTAGACCGCCTGAAATCGGAATTTCTCACCATTATGAGCCATGAATTACGGACACCATTGAATGCCATTTTGGGTTTTGCCGAGCTGTTAATGTTGGGCATTAGTGGCGATTTGCCTGAGCTGGCGCAACATGATGTGGAATTGATTTATAATAGTGGGCAGCACCTGCTGACTATTTTGAATGATATTTTGGATATTTCCAAAATTGAAGCGGGCATGATGGAATTAGTGTTAGAGTCTTTAGATGTGTCTGAGGTGTTACAAGATGTTATGGCGGCGGCGGGGTTATGGGTGAAAAATAAACCCGTTGAACTACAGTTGGAGGCAGCCCCTAACTTGCCGTTGATATTGGCCGATAAAACGCGGCTCAAGCAAATATTATTAAATTTGGTGGACAATGGCGTTAAGTTTACCGAGCAAGGTTCGGTCACGATTCACGTGACTGTGCCGCAAACTACTCCGCCGAAAATGCGTTTTGCCATCATGGATACGGGCATGGGTATTCCCGCCGATAAACAAGCGATTGTTTTTGAACGCTTTAAACAGGTGGACATGTCTAAAACTCGGCGGCATGAAGGGACGGGCTTGGGCTTAACGATTTGTCAGGAATTAGTGCAAATGCACGCAGGCGAAATGGGGTTGTCTAGCCAAGAAGGTCATGGCTCTGAATTTTATTTCACCATTCCGTTGGCGAATTAACGTGAGCATCCGCGTTATCAATTGGTGGGTCGGACATTCCTGTCTGACTATGTACAAAAAACTAAATGAACATGGCACTATTATTTTGAATTATTACGATTTTGGAGAAAAATATGCGGTATAGTTACCTTATTCGTTTACTCAGCATGACCTTAAGTTTTGTACTATTCCTATCGGGTTGTGGCTCTAGTGACCAACCCATTGTTATTTCCACTTTGCCGCCCGCGACGGCTACGGTGGTGGCTACGCCCATGCCTGTCCCAACCAAAGCCAATAAGGCTAGTCAAGGGGCAATTAATAAGATTTGTTTAGCTTCTAGTTTGAGTGATATAGAAACGAGTGGTTATAATCGTTATGTTTATGAGGGCATGCAAGCCATTGCCACGGATTATAATCTTGAGGCTATTCATGTTACTTCAGATAAAGTGGCGGATTATGAGGCTAATATTCAAAAGTGCTTAGAAACTAAAGCCGAAATTATTGTTATTGTAGCGGTTGAAAATGCTGAGTTTCCTTTAAAAGTGGCAAAAGAAAACCCTAAAACTTTCTTTATTGGGGTTGACCATTTTGTGGATAATGGGCCGAAAAATTATGTGGGGATTCAATTTTATGAAGATGGCGGGGCCTTTTTAGTGGGCTATTTGGCGGGCTTGGCGACAAAATCAGGCGTTGTGGCGGGGATTTATGGCCCTGATTATCCGCCTTTAGTGCGCTTTCGGCATGGGTTTGAGCAAGGCGTAGCTCAAGCGGCTAAGGATTCGGGTCAAGAGATAAAGGTATTGGGGATCTACCTGGAGAGTTTTGCTGACCCAGAGGGTGGGGCCAAGCAAGCTAAAGAGTATATTAGCCAAGGGGCGGATGTGATTTTTGGGGCCGCGGGGTTAACGGGGAATGGGGCTATTTTGGCGGCGGCGCAACAAAAAGTCTATGTCATTGGCGTTGACCAAGATGAATATTTAACGACCTTTCAAAATGGTAAAGTGGATGGCTCTCAATATATCATCAGTAGTGTCATTAAGCGGGTGGATGTGGGGGTATTTGATATGCTTTCGGCTTTGGTTGAAAATAGGCTGACGGACTTTCCTGGCGGGAGTAATTATATTTTAAGTGTTGCCAATGGTGGGTTGTCTTTTGCGAGTCGGCATGAGGCTGATATTTCTGAAGAGTTATATAATAAAGTCACGCAAGTGGAATCTAAACTGGCTAATGGTGAATTAACCACAGGTGTAAATCCCGATACAGGCGAATTGCTTAATCCCCCTAAATAATCTTTATAGGACGGTTCCAATAAATAGGAGTGTTTTTCTGAAGGTGACTGTAGGGGTTCAAGATATTGAACCCCTACATTTGTAGCATATACTCAGTGTATCAAGATTTAGCACCCTCACCCCAGCCCTCTCCCACTGGGAGCTTATCATTACCCACAATTCTGCACGGGGCTAAAGCCGCCGTGTTAAGAAGACAAAGTACGCTAAAGCGCACTGGTTTGGCCTCATGGAATTATGGTTTAGTCTACTTCAGTAGGCGTTGTTTTCTCAGCACGACGGCTTTAGCCTCGTGCAAAACTCCGCTTATCCTGGAATAACTAAATGAACATTATACCGATTTAATGATTTTCGTAGGGGCAGGGCTTGTGATTTAATGATTTTCGTAGGGGCAGGGCTTGTCCCTGCCCACAATGGGGGCAAGCACAAGGCATTGCCCCTACAAAATGTCAACGATTTTTAATCGGTATAAACTGTAATGAACAGGGTAATAGATTATTCATACCATAATATTTATTGATGTTTTTGGCCCAGGAGTCTTAATAATGCAAACCCATTCGAATATTAGAATTGGCTTGGTACTTAATATTTATTCAGTTTTGCTAGCCGTTTTACCCATAGTTATTGTGGTGGGTCTAGCCTTGAATTTATTTGGGCAACAAGCGCGTGACCAGGCAGTTAATCAGATGACGGCAATGGCTGAGGCAAAAAATCAGGAAATTCGCCGTTGGTTAGAAAATAGTGAAATTACACTCAGTCTTATTCTCACTAATCCAGAGCAATATCGTCGCATGGGTGATATTTTGCTCAGTCGGGGGTTGGCTGGGCCGCGTGGCGTTAATGTGACTAATTTTTTGACCGACCAATTGGCTTTGCAAAATTCATTCGAGGAACTTTATTTATATGACAGCGAGGGTGAAATTCGAATTTCAACCGATGATTTACAAGTCGGGGAGACTGTTAAACTACAACCTTATTTTAGCTTAAGTTTGAAACAACCTGCAATTCAAGCTCCGTATTATGATTTCAAACGGGGTCACTTGACCAGCATCGTCTCACAGCCGATTTATCATACGAGCGGTAGCATTATTGGGGTGTTGGCGGGGCGGCTTAATTTAACGACGCTTTCTAACATTATGACGACGCGGGGGGGGCTAGGTGAAACGGCTGAAATGTATCTGGTGAGTAAGGAAAGTCATAATTTTATTACACCGAGTCGTTTTGAACCGTATAATCCTACGGTCAGTTATCAAAGTTATGGGATTGATAATGCTTTGAATGGTGTTCAAGGGGTGGCTTTTTATAATAACTATCAAGGCAAAGCGGTCATTGGGGTGCATCGTTGGCTACCTGAGTTACAAAGTGGTTTATTAGCCGAAATTGAAACCTCAGAGGCTTTGGCAGCCTTGAATTATATTCAAAAGGTGAGTGTGGTTACGGCGATGGCTGCCGCTTTATTGGCCTTAGGTATTGGGTTAGGTGTAACCAGGTGGATTACGGGGCCGATTCGTCAATTAACGGCGGTGGCGACGGCGGTCATGCGGGGGGATTATCGGCAACGGGTGGAGATTGTGTCGCAAAATGAAATTGGGCAATTGGCACACGCTTTTAATACCATGACGGGGCAGCTAGTACAATCTATTACTGAACGTAATGCCAGAATTGCCGAGGTGGAAAAATTATCTGCCACGTTAGAGGAACGGGTGATGGACCGTACCTATCGGTTAGAATTAATTGCCACTTTAAGTGGTCATCTTAGTTCCATTCTTGACCTTAATGCGTTGTTGAAGGCGATGGTTAATCAAGTGAAGGATAGTTTTGGTTACTATCACGTCCATGTTTATCTGTTAGATGAGGCTACAGGTTATTTGATGATGGCGGAAGGTTCAGGCTATGTGGGGCAGCAACTTAAGGCTAAAAATCATTATTTGCTGGCGGACAAAGGGATTGTGGGGTTGGCGGCGACCACGCGGCAATATTTTGTTAGTAATAATGTGGATGAGATTGCGAATTTTATTCGTAATCCTTTGTTGCCCAATACCCAATCAGAGTTAGCCGTGCCATTGCTTAAAGGCGAGCAGTTGTTAGGAGTGTTAGATATTCAAAGTGACCAATACAATCGTTTTTCGGACGAAGACATTTCCTTAATGCAATCGTTAGCCAATCAAACGGCGATTGCGATTGATAATGCCCGTTTATTGAGCGAAAAACAGGCAACCATTGTTAAATTACAGGAGTTAGACCGCTTGAAATCGGAATTTTTAACGAGCATGAGCCATGAATTACGTACGCCACTCAATGCTATTTTGGGCTTTTCTGACGTATTATTACAAGGAATTGATGGCCCTTTAAATGATTATGCTCAAAATGATGTGCAATTGATTTATAACAGTGGGCAGCATTTATTAACGTTAATTAACGATATTTTGGATATTTCTAAAATTGAAGCGGGCATGATGGAGCTAGTGTGTGAAGAGGTGGAGCTTATTTCTTTGTTAGATGAATTAATTGCCTCATCAATGCCGTTGGTGGGTAATAAACCCCTTGAAATTATTGCAGAATATCAGGCCAATTTGCCGTCTGTTTACGCGGATAAAATACGGTTAAAACAGATTTTGTTAAATTTGTTGAGTAATGCCATTAAATTTACCGCCCAGGGTCAGGTTAAACTCAAGGCTGAATTGGCGGAGGAGTTTATGCAATTTATGGTCATAGATTCAGGTATTGGGATTCCCCTGGATAAACAGCAACTTGTTTTTGAGCGTTTCAAACAAGCCGACATGTCAACCACGAAGCTCTATGGTGGCACGGGCTTGGGCTTGGCAATTTGTAAACAATTGGTGGAGATGCATGGCGGGAAAATTGGGGTTAGAAGTGAAGTTGGCGCGGGAGCCGAGTTTTGGTTTACCGTACCTTTGACTATGGTGGCTTAAATGGAGGCTAAAATGATACGACTTCCTTACGGTAATGCTGATTTTTACAAGATAATCCAGGAGGACTATTTTTATATTGACCGTACCGCCGCAATTGAGACTATGGAGTCGGTGGGCAGCGTGTTGCTGTTTCTGCGGCCGCGCCGCTTTGGGAAGAGTCTGTGGGTGTCGGTATTGCATAATTATTACGATATACGGCGCGCTCCTGAGTTTGACCTTTTGTTTGGTCATTTAGCCATTGGGCAGAAACCCACGCCGCGCCATAATAAATATTTCATTTTGAAATGGAATTTCTCGCTGATTGATACAACGGGCGATATTCCTGAGATTAAGCAACAGTTACATAATCATTTGAATGGTCAAGCCGAACAGTTTATTCAAGCCTATCGTGACTATTTTGACCACGAAATTCAGCTTGACCCAACAGATGGGTTACGTTCATTTCAATCAATTTTGGCGGCGGTGTCGCGTACCCCGTATAAGATTTATTTGTTAATTGATGAATATGACAATTTTGCCAATGAGGTGTTAATGGCGGGGCATGGGGATAGCCATGAACGGTATGAGGCGTTGGTGAAAGGGGAGGGGCTACTGAAGACGATTTTTCGGGCCATTAAATTTGGGACGGAAGGGCAGGGGATTGACCGTGTGTTTATTACGGGGGTGTCGCCGGTGGTGATGAGTGATATTACGAGCGGCTTTAATATTTCGGAAAATATCTATTCTATGCACCAGTTTAATGATTTATGTGGCTTTAAGGAAACGGAAGTGGCCGCGGTGTTAGCTCAAATTGGTCAACAGTGCCATTTTTCGGCGGAGCAGGTCGAGGAGGGTTTAACGATGATGCGAACATTTTATAATGGCTATAGCTTTAGTTATGACCTCCCCCCTGTAGCAGGGGGTAGCTCTGAAAAACTTCCCCCTGTAAATTTACAGGGGATGTGGTCTAGTCATCAGGTGACTTCAAGTCACCTGATGACTAAATCCCCGAATTATTTACAGGGGGGGAAACTTTATAACCCAACCTTAGTCTTATATTTTTTGAAATATTTACAGCGCGAATGTAAATTTCCGTCACAGATATTAGACCATAATTTAGCGATGGATAGGAATAAAATTGCTTATATTGCTCAATTGCCGCATGGTTATGAACTCATTACGCAACTTTTGGGCGAGCATGAGCCGCTGGTGATTAGCCAATTAGCCAACCGTTTTGGGGTGGTGGAGATGTTGAAGCCAGAGCATGACACGACCTTCATGGCCTCGTTGTTATATTTTTTTGGGGTGGTCACGTTGAGCCGTGAGCGTACTATTTATGAAGAATTGATTTTGCAAATTCCTAATTTGGTGATACGGAAGCTCTACGCTGAACAGTTATTTGAGTTAATGTTACCGTTGGGTCAAGAGATTGATGAGGCGCGACAGGTGACGCGGCAATTGTATCAAAAAGGGGAGATGGGGCCGCTGTGTGAATTTATTGAACGGAAACAATTTAAGGTGTTTGCCAATCGGGATTATGAGGCGACCAATGAGTTGACCATTAAGACCGTATTTTTAACCTTATTATTTAATGATACGTTTTATATCATGGATTCCGAGCCAGCGATTGGGCGACATTACGGGGATTTAATCATGCTGGTGCGGCCTGATTTACGCCACTCGGCCTTGTTAGATATTTTAATTGAGTTTAAGTATGTCCCGTTAGGGAAACATCAATTAACGGGTGAGCAGGTGGCGGCCATGAGTCAAGTTGAGTTATTGGCCTTGAAACCCGTGCAATCGGCTTTGACGAAGGCGAAGAAACAGCTAAAAATTTATCGTGAGAAATTGCAACAGGTGTATGGGGTGGGCTTTTTGAAATTGCGTTGTTATGTCGTGGTGTCGGTGGGCTATGACCGTTTGGTGTGGCAGGAATATAAAAGCGTTGTCCGTAAAACCTCACCCCAACCCTCTCCTACGTAGGAGAGGGAGCAACTTCTCCCCCTGATGTCGTACCCATTCGGGCATAAAGGGGGACTAAGGGGGGTAGACTTAGTGTTTGCGTAAGTCCTTGTAAGTTCATTCAGGTGACGCTAGATAGTGGGAGTCTTTGGTATGTTGCCCTTCCAATTTAACTTAAATTACGAATCCGTACCTCGTTTTGCTCTCGTTATTTTGGGTCTAACGTGTATTTTTTATTTAGCCCAAGTGAAGCATAAACAGCCCTCTACCTGGTTATTTATGGGCTTTTTGGCGAATTTAACGTTACTATTTATTTTTCTCTTTCTTAGTCCGATGTGGTCAATTATGATTGAGCCAGGGATTGTTATTTTTGCGCTGTTCAGTTTACTATTTTTCATGCAATTTGCCTACTATTTTCCCATTCATTCACGACCGCGCGAAAGTAAGATTGTGTTATTTGGCTCTAGCTTGGGCGGGTTATTCATGGTGGGGTTAGGGCTTTATTTGATGGGGCTTATTCTGCAAAATCCGTCATTTACCGTCGCTATGGCCCAGATTAGCTTGTTCATGTTTTTAATCATTCCCCTTTATATCTTTTTTACGGTGGTTGTCTTATTACGCCAATCGCTTTATTGGGGCGGTTTGCCCATCAATTCTATCAGCCAAAGCGTAAAAATGCTTTTCAGGCCACCGACCCCTGAAGCGAAAGCTCTCCGCAACTTTGCGTTAGCCTTATTAATTGGCTTCTTGCCTGGCTTCGGTGAGCCACTCCGTCGGGCAGGCTTGATAAGCATTGTTTTTGAAACCTATTTAATTAATCTCGGCCTGCTGTTGATGACCCTTGTTTTGTTTTTAGTATTTCTTAATCATGCCACTGAACGAATTACTTTTATTGTAAAATTGGTCAGCATCAGTTTAACGGCCTTGCTGGTTAATTTCGGCTTTATTGGCCTTATCACCGCGCAACAGCTCGATTTTCAAGCAGAGGCGCAACGCCAAGCCGATGTGGTTTTGGCTTATCAAGCTATCTTACGTCAAACATTTTCAGATTTACCCGCCCCGATTGTTTATATTGTCAGTCGCCCCATCAACGAACCCACTGCTTATCACCGTTTATTTGCCCGTCAGGTTGATTTTGACCTGTTGCAATATCTCGTGATACAAGATAAAGTCCGCCAAGAAGTGCCTGGTCGCTTTGCCCCCGCCATTGCGGTAAGTTATGTGAATGAATTTGCACAGGTTACGGCTCTTCAGGTGGACACTTTTCGGCGTTATGACGATAATTTTAGGGTCTCAAAATATAGTGCTTATACGTTTGAGCGTGACCAACAACGCTATGAAGTGGGGTTAGATGATAGGAGTTATCAGCAAATTACGCAGAATGTCATCAAGGGACATTTATTACTGATGATAGTTAGTAGCTTATTTATTATTATCATCTTCCCGTTGTTTTTTCGTACCAATCTCGTTACTCCGCTAAATGCGTTGTTAGATGGTGTACGGCAAGCTAATCAAGATGTATCGGCCATTGAAATTCCCGTGCGCTATCAAGATGAAATTGGCTATCTTACCCAATCCTTTAATTTTATGATAGCGGAGAAACAAGCCACCATTCTCAAATTACAACAATTAGACCAAGCCAAATCGCAATTTATTACGGTTATCAGCCATGAACTCCGCACCCCACTTAATGCCATTAATGGCTTTTCTGAACTCATATTACAAGATTTAAGTGGTGAGGCCGCCGAGTCTGTGAAGGCTGATGTCCAACGGATTCATGATAATGGACAACATCTGCTAGAATTAATTGATGATATTTTGGCTATCTCCCAAATTGAGTCGGGGCAAATCAGCCTCAATTTAGAGCCAATTGATAGTGTAGAAATTTTAGAGGAAGTGATGGCGGAAAGTAACGCTTTGTTGGCCGACAAGCCTATCAAAATATTACGCCAAATACCAACCGCCATGCCTTTGGTTTATGCTGACCGCGCCCGTTTGAAACAGATTTTGTTAAACTTGCTTAATAACGCCATTAAATTCACTTCTCAGGGACAAATCAGCCTTAAGGTCACGCGCCTCAGTGACCAGCAAGCCCGTTTTGCGGTGATTGATACGGGCATCGGGATTCCCTTAGCGCAACAAGGCGAAATTTTTGAGAAATTTAAACAAGTCGATATGTCTGATGGGCGGCTTTATAGTGGTACGGGCTTAGGGTTGGCGATTTGTCGGGAGTTGGTGCATTTGCATGGCGGGCAAATCGGGGTGCAAAGTGACGTGGGGCATGGGGCAGAATTTTGGTTTACTATGTCTTTAGCCGTCAATAGTGGACTGTTCATTTAATTTTTTGTACATGGTCAGACAAGAATGTCCGACCTACCAGGTACATGGTCAGACAAGAATGTCCGACCTACCAGCGGTAGAACAGACATTCCTGTCTGTTCGGATATACTAGAAATTAAATGAACAAAGCAATAGCTAATCATTTTATACGGTGTGAGGGCATAAACTGGAGTGTCAAAATTTCATTTTGACAGGCGAAAGTAAAACTTTCGCCCTCCTGGGGCGACGATTAGATTGAATAAGATAAATTAAGGTGTTGTAAAGGAAAAGAACATGGTTACAAATAGTACCATTTTAATTGTGGATGATACTCCTGCTAATTTGGAGGTCTTAGTCAATTTTTTTGGCGAACATGATTTTGATATTGTTACTGCTTTAAATGGTGAAGATGGGTTGAGGATAGCCCATTTGGTGAATCCCCATATTATTTTGTTAGATGTGATGATGCCTGGGCTGGATGGCTTTGAAACTTGCCGTCGGTTGAAGGCGCATGCAGAAACTAAAGATATTCCTGTTATCTTTATGACGGCTTTGGCTAGTGAAGAGGATAAAGTGAAGGGGTTTGAGGCTGGGGCGGTGGATTATATTATGAAACCGATTCAATATCGCGAAATATTGGCGCGGATTATGACCCATTTACGGTTGATGACTTTGTTGCGGGAACAGCAACAGCAGCGTAAAATATCTGATAGCTTACGAAAAATATCTAGGGTTTTGAACAGTACCTTAGACCAGGAGCAATTGTTGCAAATAATTATGGAACAATTGGGGCGGGTGGTGCCTTTTGATGGGGCTTCTGTTTTATTACATGAAAATCAACAGTTGGTGGTATCGCATGGCATTGGTTTTGCGGCGACCTATTTGGGTAATACGTTGCTGTTGACCGATAGTAGCTCTGGAGTCATGGTATTTAATAGCCAAAAGCGTATGTTGATAGCGAATACGAAACATGATGTACGGTGGCGAGTGTGGACGGAGAGCGACCCCATTGCTAGTTGGATGGGCGCGCCTTTGGTGATAGAGGGTGAATCAATTGGGGTGTTAACGGTGGATAGTTTTACGGCGAATAGATATGATGAGGCCGAGGTGTCTATTTTACAAATATTTGCTAATCATGCGGCGGTGGCTATTCGTAATGCTCGTTTATATAATGCGGCGCGGCAGGTCAATGAGCAGTTGGTGAAGTTAAATGTGGAGTTGGAACAACGGGTGGAACAGCGTACTCAGCGGTTGGAGGTGGTGGCCTTGTTGAGTGAGCAGTTGAATGGTTTGCTTGATTTTAATCGGTTATTAGTTGAATTGGTTAATCGCATTAAGGTTAGTTTTAATTATTATCATGTGCATATTTATTTGGTTGACCCAATTCAAACGAAATTAATCATGGCGGAAGGGACGGGCGAGGCGGCGCGGGTGATGAAACAGCGGGGACATGCCATTTCGTTGGATGCGCCGATTAGTTTGGTGGCGCAAGCGGCGCGTAGTAGTCAGGTGGTGAGTGTTTCTAATGTACGGGCGGTGGAAAATTGGTTGCCTAATCCATTGTTACCTGAAACTCAGGCGGAGATGGCGGTGCCAATTATTCGGGATGGTCAGGTGGTGGGGGTGTTGGATGTGCAGAGTGATAATATTGGTGGTTTAGATGAGGGTGATGCTAGTTTATTACGTTCTTTGGCGGGGCAGGTGGCGGTGGCTTTAACCAATGCGCGCTTATTCACGTCGGAGCAACGCCAACGGCTAGTGGCGGAAAGTTTGCACCAAGTGGCGATTATGCTGAACAGTAGTTTGGATAGGGATAAAGTATTAGCCGAAATCATGAGCCAGTTACGAAAAGTTATTCAATATAATGGCGCGAGTGTCTTTTTGCAGGATGGGTCTGACCTGGTGTTGACTCGGGGCACGGGGTATGCTGAAAGTTATATTGGCAGTCGTATTTCAATCAATTCTATTAACCCTGTGGCGCAAGTGTTTCGTGAGCAACAACCGATTTTGATTGCCGATGTGTGTGAAGACCCACGATGGGAGGTTTGGGAAAACAGCCGCATGATTCGGGCTTGGATGGGCGCGCCGTTGTTACTGGGGCGTACCGTTTTGGGCGTGCTGACGTTGGATAATTTCCAAGTGGGGGCTTATCATGAGGAAGATGTGCAGTTGTTACGGAGTTTTGCCGACCAAGCCGCCACCGCCATGAACAATGTGCGCTTGTATGAAGAAGCACAGCAGGCCAATGAACAGTTGGTTAAATTAAATTTGGATAAAGATAAATTTTTCTCCATTTTGGCGCATGATTTGAAGGGGCCATTTTTACCGTTGTTAGGGAATTTGGAGTTGATGATGGAGATGGCGGATAATTTAACACCCAACGATGTGCGAGAGATGAGTACAGCCGTGGATAGGTCGGCGCGGCGGGTTTTTGAGTTGTTAGAGAATTTGTTATATTGGGCGCGCTTGCAAATGGGGCGGATGGAGTATCAGCCCCAGTCATTGGATTTGAGTGGGGTGGCGCAACAAACGGTGCATGTGTTGAGTGAGGTCGCCAAGGTTAAGGAAATTACGTTATTAAATGAGATTGCGCCTGGGGTTATGGTGTATGGAGATGAGAACATGTTGAATACCATCATTCGTAATTTAACGAATAACGCGTTGAAATTCACCCCGCCAGGGGGTCAGGTGACGATAGGAATTAAGAATGAGGAATTAGGAATTAGGAGTCAGGAATTAATAATTCCTAATTCCCAATTCCTCATTCCTCATTATGTCGAGGTGTCCATTACTGATACAGGTGTGGGCATGGATGAGGCCACGCAGCAGAAATTGTTTAAGATTGACCAACATGTGACAACGGTGGGGACGGGGAAGGAGACGGGGACGGGCTTGGGCTTAATCATTTGTCAGGAATTGGTTATCAAAAGTGGCGGCCATATTTGGGTGGAGAGTGAGTTGGGCCAGGGGACGACGGTACGCTTTAGCGTGCAGTTGCAGGTATAGCAGTCTCAGTATATCAAGATTTAACATCCTCACCCCAGCCCTCGCCTAAAGGGCGAGGGAGTATCTTGTCTCCCTTCTCCCACTCGGAGCTAACTATTACCCACATCTTTTTAGGCTATGGAGTTAAGGCCATGTCATTCTGAACGGAACGAAGTGGAGTACCCAGAGGGCATAAATAGACATTATACCGATTTAATGATTTTCGTAGGGGCAGGGCTTGTCCCTGCCCGCAATGGTGGCAAGCACAAGGCATTGCCCCTACAAAAT
>JFJP01037503.1_pt1 | contig 37001 bp, 32 predicted proteins | sample 431651 | NCBI WGS metagenome assembly JFJP01 (sample SAMN02602958, study PRJNA72255) | Microbial mat metagenome, whole genome shotgun sequencing project. | biome: fresh water; feature: sink hole; material: water; isolation source: purple microbial (photo- and chemosynthetic) mats found in... | reverse complement strand
GCGACGGGGCAGACAGTTAATCTACTAATTACGCTTTCGTACGCAAAAGCAGTGTACGAAACGTACGGCGTTGTGATGCTGCCGGGCGTAGCCTCCAATCCGGGCGCAGAACGTGAAACGGTGCATAAACTCAACGAGTACGCCTCATCGGGGGATGCGGGGGAACTGACGACAGAGTACACGCGCCTAGTGACGAAGGTATTAGCAGAATTAACAGCGAAAGCAGAGAAGTCCTGCGGAGACGTGCTCGCGGATATGACCTTCTACCCACTAATGCAGCATAACGACGGGACGTATCAGGAGACGTACGAAGTAACGGCATATCACATTCAACCACAAAAGGACAAGACATGCTATATGACTTGAGCGGTTTCACCACGGTGCAGCATGTAGCGGATTTAGGCGGCATGTGGTATTCAATATCGCTGGCTATAGGACTATGCGTACTAGCCGTTCACATTTTAGAGTACCTTTACACCGAGACGCAGCAGGAAGCGTATCAGCCAGCGCTCCGCGCCGGTACTGTTGTGGGCATACTCCTTAAGTACCACGTAGCCGTATTCTTGATAATGTGCCTGCTCAAAGCCCTGATGATTCACGCAGGTGGTACTATGTACAACGACGACGTGCTGTTCAACATAAGCGCGCTTATGGCGACCGTGTCGGCGTATACGCGGGTTTGATATTTTGATAACAAACAAACGGAACTAACGTTTATGAAAGCAACACCGGGGCGGGCGGCGTATGTGTCCCTTGTAACAGGGTGCTGCCCCACATTTCTAACAAGCGTGCCCACGGATCGGGCGTTTCTGGCGCGAAAAACGTTCATGGCGATGGGTGAGAAGTCGCACCCATCGCCGAATCTGGAAAGGTGGGTACTAAACACAGACAAAGGGCGGGACGCGCTAGACAGTCTGATGTCTATATTCGGAAACATCGCAGGTCAGATCGTATGCGAGATTCTCACAGAATCGGGCGGATCACAGCCGTCTGTTACCGATTACGAGACGTGGTTGATGAGACTACTGACGTCCCAGAATATCGAACTTATTATAGGTGTCGACGGGGAAGAGGTGACATACTACTCAAGCTCAACAACTCTTGAGAGAGTTCACTTCACACTACAAAATCCATTCGCATCGCTAACCTCTGACGGTAAGGCGGACGTCAATATAACGAGGATGCGCAGAAGGGACGTGCGGTCAAAGTGGCGACTTGCGGGGTCGTGCCGTCTAAGCTATGACGATAACATAGCCGATATTGGGGTGTTATGGGAGTCAGGACTTGCCGGAGTCTACGCAGCATGGCTGTGCGGAGTAGACATGGCGCTCAAGCGCGGAAACGAGGGTTGCGGGGATTTGTTCCACAACAAGGCGTCAAAGTTTTACGGATTTTACCCTATGCAGCAAGGTAGGACGTCTATATCGACGTTCGCGAGTGAGCTACTGAAGGAAGTATGGCGAAGCAGCCTGATTAGTACAGGGCCGCAGCTACAGAAGACGAGATTATACGCATCCATCCAAAGTAAACTAAATCCACAGGAGTCGCATATTATGGCACAATCAAAAACATCTAAAACACAAGAACCCAAAACAACCGAAACCAAAACGGTTCCACTCAAAATAGTTAATCCGGCGAAAGACAAAAAGACAACCGCACCACCGACTGCGAAAAAGCAGGTGCAGCGTAAGACGTTGAGCATCGCCATACCCAACGCAAACTTGGGCGGAGACCTGTCCGATCCGTACTTGGTAACGATCACGATCAAAGATTACATCCAGATGATTGTCGACGGCATCATTGAAGTCCCGCTGTATCAACGCGGAAAGGTATGGAAAGCCGCCGACAACGAAACGCTGATAGCAGACATCCTACAGACTCCGAGCGGCGCGCCGTTCACAACCAACTTCCTTACGTGCGGCATAGCGGGCGAGGATAAGGGTGATCCGGACATTGCCAATATTAAGGATAAAGGAGGAATGCTTCAGATCGACGGACTACAACGTAGTGTCGCATTGCGTTTGTTCATCGAAGATAAATTGAGCGTTCCGATTCAATCATTCCACTGGCTTACCGGTGCAGATCAGGAGCGGCTGGAAATGGCCGCCGGCACATTGCAGGTTCGTAACATCCGTATGTCAAATCTGCTGGAAGAGGACAAGGAAAAATTCCTGTCTACTAAACTGCACATGGTCATACGCTACGGGCACCCGATACGGTTGGCGCATCTGTTCGCATCACTGAACCGAGGCAGACCGCTGTTGACCAGCGAGCAATTGTTTTCACCGTTTATGTTCGGAGAGCGCCCATACGAAATGCTGCAACGTCTGGCCACATCGAACGTATTACTGCGCGCCGTGTTTAGCGCATCTGGGCGGGTGGCTGGTGGAGAGGCTACCCAGCAGGAGCGTCAGTCTGTGGAACGGGGTTTGTTGAACCTTTGCGCGATCATGATCGGGTGCTACTCAGGGACACCAGGTATCGACTATCTGAAAACTGCGGCGTACATGAAGGCGAACGACAATGATGAAACCGTAGAACGGATTGAAACGCTGATTACGGGTTTGTTATCATTCGTGTTGGAGGGAGGTGTGGATGCCGAAGAGAAAGAGTTCTCAACAATCGGTGTCGACAACATCCTGTATCGGATGGCGTCTCCGGTGTCAGGTCGATACACTGCGAAGCCCGTTCTCTTCTTACATATTGCGGAAACGTTCATAAAAGTAGTGACAGCCTACGCTACTGCGAAGGGTATCCCACTGAAACTAGAAAATGCCGACAAGATTTACGAATGGTTGCTGCCTCAGCGCGCCACTATTGCGCAGGTCATAACCGGTATTAAACAAAACAAAGTGCCGGGGACGAAAGTTCCGATTGTTATGGCGTCGACCGGTGTGGCGGATGCGGCTATCGTTGAGATGCCGCATGTTACTCTTCCTGAGATGACCGAGGAGGAGATGTCGCACTTCGCGATAGAATACGGGTTGTACAATACCGGCGAACGCTATTACACATATGAGTTTATGGCAAACGGCTTCTTAGACCCGACGCTGCAATCCGACTACGATGCGGCCGGCGAAACACTAGAAGCCATCCGTGAGGCTCTGTCCGAGTTGCATTCTGGGCGTGAGGCTACCGAACTCACAGTATTGAGCGATCTGTACAGCAAGGTGTCACGCAACACCAACGGACCCCTTGTACATCGCGCCCTCTCTATCTACCTACCGCTGTTCCTGTTCGGTATCGTAGTAAATAAATCAACACTGTGATTATATGAAACTAACCTTCGCACAGTTTCACAAAATGTGCCTAGGCAACTCGCTGCCATCGTCGGGCGAAGTTCCCGACGACGTGCACGCGTTTCTAGCTCGGCACGAGATTCAGCCACCCGGCAGTGATGTCCATGCGCAGATACAAGAGCACGCAATAGAGCGTCTGTATCTAAACACAACCGACCTGATATTGGCTTTATTTCTAAAAAATTCAAAAGAGTTGGTCAGATCGTACAAAATAGACAAGGAGTTGACATCGGTGGGCGACGGTTATGTGATCCTATCCCCGGAAGGTTCGCCGATACTGACAGACTCCGATGCGCTCGCAGTTGACTGGGGGCGTGAACTGAACAAGACGGGGAGCGCATCAATAGCCCTCGGAAAGTTCTATAGGTGCTTTTTATCACAAATGCACGTATATGACGTGTTTTTCGACGTATGGGGTCAAGTATACTGCGGGCATGAGTCGTATAAATTACGCACAGATATTGAGCACTACGCTGCGTCCCGTGACGATAATGTATACTCGATATTCTTCGATCCGACACATAGATTTTGGTCAGAACGCAGAACGCCGCAACAAACCACCCAAGACGACGACTGGGCTCAGGCATTACCAGGGACAACCGCGCAGGTTATTACGGGCGGTGATCCTTTGTTGACTTTGTTCTTCACAAAAGTGTCGCACATGGACACGTCAGTGATTTCCGCAGGAGACGCCGGGGGTATGTTAGACGCTCTAGCATCCATACACCCAGAAGTAAAACAATTGAAACTTATAAGGTCCGCATTCTAAAATGAACAGACACGATAGACTCACTAAGATTCTGAGTAAAGTATTCGTGACCGCGTCCTCCACAATAACGTCCGTACGAGACAGCATTAATGAGGAAGCATTCGCACCACGGCAGGATGGTTTCCAGAGTAGCGTAGCAGCAGTAGCAGGGCGGCGGTATCGACCATACACGCAACAGGCGGAGGCTGCGTACACAGTACGTAATGTGGCTGAGGTCTTGGAATGGGTGCGGGAAACAAACTCCCCATACGTTAAGACGGAAGTCGTTGGCGGGAATCCGAGCGCCGGTATGGTGAGTACGCTTATGCGGTACGCAGCCATGCTCAAGAACAGAAAAAGCGGCGCACACGATGATTTATTCGCAGGGCTGTTAGTCGCGCTCGCCTCCGAGGTTGAGTCAGAAATGGCGAGAACCCTCACGCCGGGCTCCTCGGAAGCGTACCGCAAAGCCAGACTCGACGGTATTCTCGAAGACGCCCGCATAATTCCAAAGAAAACAGACCCCACCTATAGCGTCGGTGAATATATTCTTACAAACGTGGCGGCGGAGTTTTGCGAAAGCTGCGAAGAGTTCGCGCGAAAATGCCAACCACGTTATTCATTGGACCGACCGCAATTCTCGTTGCACACGTTATCCAACCGCTTAACGGAAGGTGGCGGGCAGTTCGTGCTGAAGAGAAACATACTGCCGTTGCTGTTAAACACGCAGTTCATCGGCGCAAGTATGATGCGTTCAAAGGATGTGCATGTCGATAGCGACGGCGCAGCCGACGAAAGCATCGCAGATATCTACATCAGAATGGCATACGGGCTGTTCGTGGCGTCGACAGGCGAAGCTAATCGCAGACATATTGAAGGGCACCGCTCACGGAACGCTGGAAAATCCTACCTACCTGACGCTGTTAATCTGCGCCCATTTTTCCTATCGGGGTTGGACGGGCAGTGCGCTGTCGGTATGCACGAACGCAACCCGCTGCAAACCGTAGTAACATTGTTATTGCTGTTAGGTTCGGACTACATATCTCCGTCGACGCCCATATGGCTGAACGCAGGGCGTTTTAAGAACGGATCGTTATTCGCAAACTATAGTGTAAGCGAGAACTCGATGCGCGAGATGCAACCATCCGCATCTATGGTGTCGTGCTTCGTATCCCCGGTGATGGACAACACTAACGACATAACAACAGCGATAGCGCAAACCCTGTCCAACAGTTCCGGAGGCGGTGGGGTCGGTTTGATCATGGAGACCCGCCCAGGTGGATCGCATGTAGGTAGAGGCGGGGTGTCCCCAACAGTCGCACAGTATTTATCAGTATTCAACTCAATAACGGGCACGTTCGATCAATGCGGAAAACGACCGGCGTCCATAGCAATAGGATTAAGTGTAGGGCACAAAGATATAACCTACATATTGGACGCGCACAAACCAAGAGCAGCGACGGGCGCATTACACGGAATCTTCACTAGCGTGATTATCCCCGACGTGTTTATGCAGGCGGCGGCGGCAGACTCTAAATGGTTGCTGTCCGGTCCCGCTATTTATCACAAGGACAGAACGTATCTAAAAAGAAACTCCCTCAAAGAGGAACGTAACCGAATAACCGCTGAGTTGGCCGAGTTCAACGCGAAGCACGGTTGCAACATCGAAAACATCGCAAAACTTAGCTTTTTTGATACAGCGACGTACTCACCTAAAATATTCGACAGTTACAAACTATTAGGACTTCTAGCCCAACAAAGCGCAGAGCTGTTCGAGGCTGTTACAGGCGCAGAGCGAGCGCAGTGGGAAGTAGTGAGCGCAAGAGAACTCTACGGACGGATCATAAGTACGGCGGCATCCACAGGCAAGCTGTGGTTGGTATTCTCGGATAACTTGAACAAAGGGTATCCGCTCATAGGAAACATCCCCGGCGTGAATTTGTGTCAGGAGATTGGCATCGAGTCTCACACGAGCGGCTCTATCAAAGGGTACGAGGACATCGCACTTCAAGGCTCATGCGTCATATCGAACGTGAATCTGGCCCGGATGTGGCACATGGAGGACGGCGTCAAAAAGGTAGACTACGAAATGTTGGACTATTGCACGATGGTGACGCTAGATGTGCTTAATGCGGTAACAGTCGGAAACATGTACCCATGCGACGATCAGTTAGTCTTAGCGATGGGGCGCCGCCCTGTTGGTGTAGGCACGATGGGTATGTGGGACTTAATGTTCGAGTTGGGCGTTCAGTACGATTCTATTGAGGCGTTGAAGCACGCCAGAAACATTTCGTTCTCTATGATGAAGGCGGCGTGGCGTAGATCGAGAAACACAGGACGTTATGCGCAGGATAACTGCAAAGGGTACAGTCTGCTCAAGAATACAATAGTACCATTACCGTCTGCATCTATCGGTGTGGAAGATGTCCCGACTCTGTACAAGGAGGACAACGTTTACGACCCACTACCGCAACACGCCGATTCCACTCTAATAACTGAGCTAGTGGCGATGATGCCGGACGCTCCCGATTTCATATCCGAGATCGTGAAGTACAAAAAAGAGCATAGAGAATCTCATAGTATGTTCAACGCCGTGACGCTGACGCAACCACCAACTGCGAGCTCCGCGAAGCGTAAGGGCGTGCTACCGGATCAAGCCCCGGATAGATTCTACCCAGTGGTCGGGTTGTCGAGTATGCAGTGCGAGTGGCCGGAGTACCGATTAGAGAAAGCGTTGGCGGACTGCGGAATACAACGCACCTCGCAGTTACTGGAAAGCATAGCGGAGCATGAAGGGTCGGTGCAGCACCTCCTAACCAGCCCTCTGCTGTCGGAGCCACAGAAGGAAGCGTTCGCTAAATATGCGCCGCTGTTAAAAACAGCCACAGAAATCCAAACCCTGTACGAAATTATGCACGCATTAGTGCGCCAAGTGAGCATTGACCAGGCCATGTCGACAGTGCTGCACATAGGCAGCGTCAAGGACGACGTGTCAGATTTGGCGGCTCTGATAATCGAAGCGCACAAGGCCGGGCTGAAGACGTTGTACTACATTAAAACAACGGACGGGCGCAACGCATTCGAGTATGCGGCGGACCCGACAAAGGACACAGCGCAAGAGGAAGAGATAGTGGAAGGCGCAGTGTGCAGTATGGACCCCAATTGTGAGGCGTGTCAGTAAGGTAACTCGGCGTTGAACGGCACAACGACCGTTCAACGCATAACTCAATCTAGGAGGCTGAAGTGATCTTAAGCAGATATACCAATTTGGAGCGGTCGTTCACAGCAGGGTATTGTGATTCGCTATCCATAGCGGCTAACAAACAAGACAGTCGGGTTGCCGACGAGGGCGTACCAGATGGATACCATTGGTACAGAGAATTGGCGTGCAACATATTCGGAACCTCAAAGATTCCACTGAAACACACCTACACAGAAGCCGAATACGTAGAAAAATGCAGAGAATTGTGCATAAATTTCGCTGAGGAGATTTGCAACGCACTGAACGCGAAGATACGCGAGTTGTCGGTGCAGTACGACACAACATATCAGCCCACAGTGTTATGGGCGTACTTCTTCGACGAACTGGAAGACGACCGTAGCAAACGCATATCAGACATAGATGTAGGATATGACGATAACGCCATAGCACCGGAGTTCATACTGGCCATGTTATTCGACCAGATCGACACGAGTATGCCGATGCACGCATTCGGCGTCACTCTCACGAATCTGAAATCAGGCGCAGTGTCGCGCGTAGCGGCGTATTTGAGCGTGTTCGCAGAAATCGGAGTCGACTACATCCCACAGGTCAAGGAAGTGCAGGTGTACCCTATAAGCGGGCCTTCTGTGCGTCACATGCGCGAAGAGGTAGCCGATACTCTTTCATCATCGCAATATGTAGGAAAATTAACAATCCTTACGGGCGACACGTCGATAGCACTTCGCACGTTGTCAGCGTCGTTCGGCTACAGCGAGTATGATAAGGTGGACTTTCCAGAATACGGACGTCACCCACTGGAGGTGCGAGCCGCCGCTGTCATGCTCGTCGAGAAAGCTAAACGTCAGGACAAACCTATCATAGTCACAACTATGAGTAGCACGGTGTGTGATTGTATATGCACGGAGAATCTTACGGCGGGTGTCGAATTGGTAAACATTCATGCGCATAGGGATGGTTCGTTTTACCGTTCGGTCGCAGGGAGCACAGGAGAGTTCGCCCACGGGGGTGTGGCCACGCTAAGTCAGTCCGCAGCTGACGTCAGAGCGGAACGTTTGCGATCATTTGCCAGACTCCCGGACGCAATCGTGGCGCGCCATAATGCAGAACCACTGAATTACAGCAAAATCACGCTAAACAACCAAACAAGCTGAGGCAAGTATGCACATAAAACCCCCAAAAGCACGTAATAAATACATTCGCCCAAACGTGAACCTCACCGAGATGCTCGACCTCGAAAGCCTTCAGGAGTACATGAGTCTGGCGCCGAGAACAGCACGCTACCCGAACCTCCCGGACGTGCCGGAAGCTGCGCTGCTGTACTTAACATCCGCATTAGCGATTGAAGTAAGAGAACTCCTGTCTACGTTGGAGGAGTTGGACTATGGGGACGAACAACTCGACAATGGGATCGTGGTGGCGGAGGATAGGTCTACTCAGGAGGAAATAGGCGACGTATTGTGGTATGGTGTACTGTTACTCAATTACATTGGGTTGGATCACACCACTCCGAAGGAGGATTTGGGTAGATGTTTGGGTAGTCTCGAATATACGTCGTGCGCAATATCAATGTCCGAAGCCACGCTCCTCACAGCGCTACCGGCGGCGGCAGCCAACCTACAGGAGATGGCTGTAAAGGCGTATCGTGATATGCACCGCCTAGAAGACAGAGCGGAGTACACGGAGAAACTGAACGATGAGATACGCCGAGGTGTAATAGTAATCCTGGCCTGGTGCACGCTATTAGCCGACATATCAGAAGTGGAACTGTCGGGTATATGCGAAGAAAACATCGCTAAACTGAAAGAGCGAACAGCGTAAAAATTACGAAGCCGGACGTATTATCCAAAACAGCGTCCGGCTCTAAGGGTACAACATGCTAATACCAAAAAGTGACACAATAACGATAGTACCGCAGAACAGCAGCCGCCTCGGAGGATACAACATGCTAATACCAAAAAGTGACACAATAACGATAGTACCGCAGAACAGCAGCCGCCTCGTAGGGTACATAGCCAAACGGGCGGACAAGCATTTCTTCTACACAGATTGGTCTCAGCCATTGTCGCGGTATAGTGACTATTTGCAGGTGTATAGTATAGCTGACTTGACACTACCGTACGTGCAGTTGCTGCCAGAGAATATGCGCAATAGAGAAGTTTGCGTCGTATTCGCAGAAAACAACCACCGCTATCAGCAGATAGTGCGCGATTTAGGGATTCCGCAGTAATGTTAGTTAATACCACGGATATTCACACGCGCGCCGCAGTGCACTGCAACGCGGTGAATAGCGACACGCCCACAGAGTTACAGCGGGCGCACATAGACGAGTTCTTAACACAATATCTCGACGATGTACGTAGCATAAGACTACCACCTATCAACCTAACTCTCAATCTGACACCGGTGCCGGGGGCCATAGGTAAAGAGGACTTCAAATGGGGCGCTCCGGAGGCTATAGCCGTCGGAAAGGAGGCCGGCGGTACAGACATTCACAATATTTACGCGCAATGTGTGCTAACAACATCAAAAGACGATGGTAAAACGCATTGCGATATAGTAATCTACTGCATCATTACGCTTACGGCGTACATCCTGACCTCGGCCGATGGTGACGTTTCAACCAAAAAGTCGCAGAAGAAGAAAGTCGACAGGGGGCTGTTGTTACCGATTACGGCGGACTACACGATCCCATATCTTGTGAAAAAAGGATTAGATGGGATAGATTTGTCTTCGCTGCAATACGTTCGCGCAGACTACAAGAACTCGCTTATATTGCAATATGTGCGGATAAAAGCAGCAGAAGGCGGTCCGCAGTTCGTAAACTCCACAGTGCAAACTGTGACGGAGAAATCCAAACGTTTCGCGCACAAGGACGAGGTGGACGCCAAACGCAGTTTCCTAAACCTGTACCCGAACACACCAAACGAGCTTGTGACGGCTGAGTTCATATTCATAGCGGAAGGCGTAGCCACAGGACTTACCGTGCTGCTTGCATTACAAGACGGCGGTTTCCCAACGGCCTACGCTGTTATATGTGCGGGGTCATCTGGAAACATATCGTTAATGATCGAGGATTTGTTCCCGTTATGTGACACATCTACAACATTTGTTCACTGCGGGGAGTATGATAAGAATAAAGCGAGCGCCAAAGCAGCGGCGCGCACGGGCAAGCTGGCTAATGCCGCAGGGTTTAGTTACACAGCGGTGTATCCAACAGTAGTAGAACCCTCAGATTCAGATTTCAACGATATGTTTAAGTCATCATCATTATCAGACGTATATAGTGCATTCATAGCCGGTTTACTTTAAAAACAACAGAGGGAATGTAAATGGTAACATTACAACAGGTGCGCGACGCAGTAGACGCAATACTTAAAAGAGGCGAGCGTTTATCATTCAACGGCGTGCGAGAAGAAGTGGGCTCCGCCTCAAGCAGGGTGCGCGACTTTTGCTTAACCGTGGAAACTGAGCGTGGAATAAAAATAGTCCATAATACAGACAGATCGACCTTAGTACGTGCAGTAACGTTCGCTAAGGAGTGCCTGGAGAAGGGTAATCAAGAAGTAACCACGGAAGCCATCAGACGGCTAATAAACTCACCCGTAGCCGATGCCACGATACGTAGGATATTGGATGGAAAAGCACACTTCACGCTAGAGCAAGTACGCGACGTTGTAAACACATTGCATGCGAGCGGTAAATTGGCGACAGTATGGCGTGTGAGCGTCACGCTCGGATCGTCTTGCGTAAAAATAAATGAGCATCTGCGCACAATCGGCAACGAAATCGGAATTGAGCTCGAAGCATTCAGACAATCGCCAATAGCTGCGGTCGCATTTGCGTCGAACACGCTGAAGACGCGCGGAGAGATTATAACTCCGGCGGCAGTGTTCACGCTTCTAAAAAACAACCCAGAAAACACAATAACACTCTTGGATATATACAGAATAATGGGCGAACGCGGAAGCCCACAGAAAGAGGCAGGGGGCGGAACGGTACGTCCGGGCTCCGAAGGTATAACACATGAGCTGGTACATGATGCGGTCATGGCACTTCACCGCAGTAGGGTGAGCGCAACACCGCACCAGGTGCGCATGTTGCTTGGAGGGTATAAGGACTACGAAACCATAAGAAGAGTGTTAGCGGAAGTGCTGGAACAGAAAGACGGCGGCGCGCCGGTTGCTTTGCCTAAACAGCAAGAGCCCGAAAGACCTCAACCGAATTTACGACGGGCGTATTGTTCACATACGCCGGGAGGGATCGACGTCACAAGTATGACAGAGGATGAGTTGTGGAGTCTAGCAACACTTGTCAGCGACGAATTGAAGACTCGAAGACAATAGAACAACCACAAGACACAGCAGTCCTAATACGGAAAGGCGACGCCAACGTGCATCGCCTTTTTCGTGGAAAAACATAAATGATCGAATTATTAGAAGCAGCTCTCGCAGGGCGGGGTATTGGTGCTACGGATATTCATACGACAACGATGAATATGTGTAGGGTGACGCTGGTGTTCTCGCATGGGGTTCAGGTAACGATGTTTGCGCTATCTCCGATAAATTTCGGAGAAATGACGTACGGCGATTTATGCAAGTTATGCACTCATATTCAGGCTATAGGTACACATCTAGGGTTCGACCCAGACGAATTCATATACGCAAAGGGCGTAGAAGCAGGGCCTGTAGCGTGCATACCCGGCAGCAAGGTTGAGACGCTTTACGACATGCGCCGTACTATGTCCGCAGTAGTGGAGGGTGTTGGCTCAAGATCACGCACGTCGCTTAAAAGCAACACGGTGCTCGTAGGGTATGTCGGTTTAGCCTACACGGACGCAGAGTCGTGGCGCCCGGCGGAATCCTATTCAGATGCGATGCGCAGCGACGTTCCGATATTGGTATTCGTAACAGACTCAATGTCATCCCACATATCCGTCAGGAAAGCGCGCGAGGACATCCTTTATGCGCAGACGCAGGATGCGTACGGCGGCGAATATTTGAAGAATTATTTTGTTTACGGCGCGTCGAAAGCTACAAGCATAAGAAGTAAGTATTTCACGTCATTATGGTGGTACCATACAACTATTCGTGTAATACTAAGCGGGAAGTGGCAAGTCCTATCACGCGTTATTAGATCAGTGCCCTACACACCAGTAATTCATACACGTAAACCAAAGAAATAAATCTAACTATAGAGGTCATAATGAACGAAGTCTTACGATTATTGGACGAAACGTTTCCTGGGGAAACATTGCCGCAACTCATGCGCTCTAACGCGCATCCGACACAAACACTAGACGCCGATCTTCGGTACGTTAAACATGTGCTGCTGGTAATGAACTCTATGTTGCTCAACGGTAGTGTGTCCAAGCGGTACTGCGGGGCAGCGCCGGGCATCATGACAGCGGCAGGGTCTGCGCAGGATATGGCGGCTACCTTGGCAGACGCCCCTTTGTTCTACTCGACGGTAAATGCAGAGACGTTGGCGCCAGAAGAGGAGGCCGTGACGCACGAAGTAGTCGACAGAATACGCGATCTGACTAGAGGGCATGTTCGGTACCTAAAAGCGGCACTTTGGTGCTCTGAAATGTCGAAGGTGTTCATAAAGATAGCGCACGGGATGCGTTCGTCGGCTGCACAGCCGTCCCTTCCGTATATCACAAGCAGAAGTTACGAAACTCGGATAACGGCAGACTTTCTAACAAAAATAGCAGATACAGACTTGTTGGTAGGGCTACTCACGCGCAAGACTCTCCTGCCGGTGTTGCCGTACCTAACGAACGAAGAGTTGAACCTGGTGGCCGGCTTGTTGGAGTTCACATCTAAGGGGCGCGAGTGGGTAGGTCCAACTCTGCGTCTGATGCAGACGTTGAAAAACACGTCACCGTATCTAAAAGTGCTCCGTGAATGCCTCCGTGAGGATGAATTTCGCTACTGGCCTCGGTCTATGACCGGCATCGTCGGAAAACTCAAGTTTAGAAAAGGGAAGGGCGACTACACACGTAACATGTCACGTCTAGCTACGCGCGCTGTATTCATTGAATGCGCATTGACCGCACAGCCGGACGAGCCCGCAACGGAAACAAACTCATCGCAACCGGATCAGAGACTAATTCTTAATTCGGTCAATACTTTCGACAATTTGAACCACACAGAGCTAACGTCGGCTTCTATAACAACGGTCGGCGCGTTTGTCGGGTCGTTCCTGAACACGACACTCGCAGACAGTTACGAGCTATCAGAAGAAACCCTTCGGAAGACGGATGCGGCTATAACAGCATCCAAACCATACGGCACGCCGCCGCAATATATGCTGACCATCCTCAATGGGTCCCCGAAAATCCCATTCCATGTGACCCAGGCGGTGCACGGTGTCATGATGGGGCAATCTGCGTCGTTAGGCATTATCACGGCGGTAGGTGTTCGTCAGTACCCATCGTTAGCGTTCATAGCAGACGGCGCATTACGGCTCAGATATGCTAAACACGTCCTAACGACTCGCACGGTGCTGGACAGGGGCGGGAATGTCGTCGACGGAGTTGTATCCGATGAACTTATCGAAAGACTATGGAGCGCAAAGCTCGTGGTGGTAGGTTATGGCGGTTTGACGTACGGAGAAATGCTTAATATGATGGTAATGTACGCCAGGGATGGGTATTCTACAGACATCGCACCATTATCGGAACGCAAGGCTGAAATCGCGCTACGCCAAAAAACAGCGGCGCGCCTGATCAGTGTTGAGTACATGATTACAGAAAAAATGGAAAAAACGCGCGAAATTACTAAACTTATAAAAAGCATCGACGAGTTGATAGCTGAACCTCGCGGAGAGACGGTGGCGGAGGCTACGACAAGAGCGGCGGTCTTGGCGCGACGCACCCAAAACGCGTACGTCGCAACAGTGGCAGCAATGGCGGATGGTGAAATATCCATAAGCAAAGGAAACCAACGTAGCGACCGCATTCTCACAAGTTTTAACCCTCTGGCGCAGATACTCATTCTGAAGAACAACATGCTGCGCACAGCAGACGGCACATTGGTACTTGCCGTGAAGGTACAGAATAGTGATATGCTGCGTCTGCTCGTTATAAAAGCGTTAATGGAGGCTAACGTGTCGTTAATCGAGAGCGGTCTCAGCGAAGAAACTGTGCCGAAGTTGTGCGGTGCGCATATAGCGGGCATGCGGGCGTGCTCTTCAGTAGAACAGCAGGCCGAAACGCTCGTGCGCATCATAATCGAAGACAAGAACAAACAAACCTAATACCTACAACAATAACAAAAGGTACGTACCATGTGGGCAAATAGCAGCAATACAGGGCATCTGAACTTCATGCACTCCAACGTGATACCATCCGGCCCGCATGTATTCCTACGCACGATGACGTCGCGTATGGCTTGGATGGTGGCGGAGGTTGCAGTGGCGCGAGGATATGGAAACTTCAAAAAGTTTGACGAAATGTTACACATGATGAACCTAGCCGTATTGCATAAAACGATACGCACAGGGAAAAAATGCGTCAACCTGAGAAGCGAGACCCGTGTCAGCGACAGTTGGTATACGAGCGATCCGATCTCGTCCCAAATAACAGACTCGTTATACAACATGTTAGACATAGGAAACGAGAAGTGGGCGCAGACCGAGGATCAGGCAGATAGAGTCCACCGCATACGGCGCCTAATCATAGGAGCGTTTGACAGAGTGCGCTCCAACTTAGAGCAGATGGGCGCAAGAACACACGACAAAGACATAAAACTGCGGCAAGTTACGCGCCATTTAGAAGCGTTACGCCCGTTAGAGGGCGACGGTATTCTGGGCAGTGCGACAGATGTAATGCGGGCCGCAGTGGACGCTATCGTAGCGGACATCGTCTCGCATTCACGCCGGGAACTCTGGCACGAAACGCATCAGTGTATGTATCTGTTAAACGAATACGAGGAGACGTACGCGCAGCTGGATTCCGGGGCTGAACTTTACGAACCGTTAATCGACACGGCTATAACAGCGCTATACGTATCCTTAGTGTCAGACAGATTGATGCGCGTGTCGTTGTCGAAAAACAAAGACGACGATACAGCCGCAGACTTCATCCGTACCATAAACGATACTGAACTGTCATTAAACAAAATACTCGAATGGAACGATTCGGATGCAGAAGTTGTCGGATGCCGCATATATTACACGATAATGAAATACTGCAAACGACATAACCTAACGGTTAAGCACGGAATAGACCAATTACTCGCGAGAATACTGAGCACGGACGTGCCGTCGGAGTTTGTCGATGAGTTGACATTGCTCATGTTGGCAGCCAAGCGGGATTTAGAATACAAACACTATTTGACAGACGTAGTGCGCGTCCTGCTCAAGATATGCAGCGCCAGAGAAGCGGCGACGTTACGTCCATTGGTGAACGGTGCAGCATTCATGCGCGCAACGACACTATGCGTAAACAACGCAGCAGGCACAGAAGCACTAACCTACATCCTAACGGACGCAACAAACGCAGCCGGCGTGGAGTTGGGGCCAGTCTTGAAAGTGTGGCGAACGCACGTAACGACATGTTCAGATGGGCAGCAGTACGGCAACTATCTATGGATGATTCCAGAATGGTTGCAGATAGCGGACAAACTCGATTTCTCATTACTAATAATCTAAAGGGGTCCCTCAGAAGATGTTCACACCAGTAGTAGTAATTCAGTCGGGATACGTGCCAGATGGATACTTGCAATGGGCGGCGTACGCTTTGATACGTACGGTAGCCACAACGCATAAAAATCCGTTATTACTGCGAATGCTCAAGGAGGATGCCATAACAGTAGAGACAATGCGCTTACTAAACACAATAGAGGGGGTGCATCAGCAGACAATAAACCAAGGCCAATTCGACACACGAAAACAGTCGACGCAGAAATTCATATGCCCGCAACTCTTCTCGTTGACGAAGTCTAGCGACACGGTATTATCGCTCGGCGACATTATGGGAGACCCCGATAATGCTCAGATCGCAGAGTTGCGCGAAGACAACGCAGAGGTCTTGAAGCAGGCGGTCGGGCGGTACTACGGGTGCGCCGAGTACGATGATATGATGACATTAACGACAGCGATGCTCGTCGGGAATAGGTTTACAAATCAGGCCAATACCGTGATTTTTTTGCATGGGGATGACCAGATTTACGACGTATGGCGGCGCGTTGGTGTGTCGTACGCCGACGCAATGCTGCGCCATGTCTTAAATATCACAGTAGGCTCAACCCACACAATAAACATAGAACATGAAATGAAGGACGAGTTGAACGTAAGACAGTTCAACGGAGTTGTAAAAATGACGAGCGTTACGCGAGTGCATAAAATTCTAAGAAGTAAAACTACGGCGGCTAAATTGGGTGAATTGGCGGGAGAAGTGAAGTACCCTCCGGAAAGACCACCCGCCGCGATAATACGGGAAACACTACGGGCAATAACTTTACCCATAGCCTAAGACAGGGTACGTTTTATGAATTTAGGCACAATCACACAGATGATAGCCTTCAGGCTGGCGTACGACCCGGTCTTCTTACAGACATACGGGCCTCAACTTGCGAAAGATCGTGCGCTGTCAGACAAGAAACTGACCGAGTTGGCTAGAATATTAGTAGCGAAAAGAAGAAATGGGCTTATTTCAACAAAAGAGACATTCAGTGTAATAACGGACACGACGCTTACGTCGGTTCTGACATCCGTAGGGACGATTGAGAATAACGCGCTGTCCGACGAGGTGTTGGTAACACTTTACCGGAGACTGCACGGATTGCAAGTAGTGCGAGACAAAACTTTAGCGGCGATAACGCACGGAGATGTGGGTGACGCAGCATGGGGCTCCATAGTAAAAACGTGGGACGCCGTTATTAGAAATGGTAAGACTGCCGATACGAACAACCATTATGGCGGTGAGATGGCGGTATCTGACCCGCCCACCGCTCTGTATGAGGAGATACGCAAACATACAACGGCGGCGTTGAATGGTACCGCGCTTACAACAGGACTATCATTCCTCGACGCAGTCGGATGCTCTCCGGTGCGCCGTGACGTTATGCTCATCATAGGGCACTCTGGTACAGGTAAATCGTACCTGATTGACGCAATGGCGCTCGCCAACGCAGCAAAGGGTTTGAAGATCGTGGTAATTACGCTGGAAATGACAGTAGTAGACAGAATGTCCCGCATTGAGGGGCTGCTGCTCGGTACGGTGAACCATCAGGACATGACGTTCATCCGTGACGGTGACAACTCGACGGGTATAGGTCTGGTCGCAGCGTCGGCTATCGAGATACAGCGGTTTGGTAATTGGAGAAACCACAACAAGGAGGAAATGTGCACATGGGTTAAACATTCGGATGGGACGCCGTTAGCGTTTCCAGTGAACAAATACATCATCGGTAGAGATGGGCAGATAAATCAAGCCACATTATCGGACGCTGTTCGGGTGCGTGGCAGACTTAAAGAATGCGGCGGGGACATCAAAGTAAAAGCATGGCCAGTTGACGTAGCTACGATGAACGACATAGAGCAGTATCTCGACGACGTGGCATCCGATGGGTACATTCCAGATATGATCATGGTAGACTACCCGTGGCTGTTGGATTTGGGGGATGGCGGTAGCGAGAACGACACGCACTACAGACGTGAGGCCTTGCTCGGCGCGAGTCGGCAGCTTAAACGTCTGGCGCAGAAATACGATTCCGCTGTTGTCTTTGTGCATCAAGCCAAAGACACATCGAACGGAAACTCGCGCGAAAGACACATGGCGGGCGACATTCAACTAGCAAGACCTCCGATAACCAAAACAGACGCATACGGCGCAAAAGGTCTGATATACGAAGCAGCGACATGTATCGGATTAAATGAGCTATCAATAAAAGGAACAGGAATTGTTGCGAACATAGTTAAAACTCGTAATTCGCAGGAAGTGTCCGAGTTTCTACACATAGCGACGGGCTTCCCGGCGCGCTACTGCATAACGTCGCATTCAGTGGCTTACGCAGTCCACCAAAACCAAAACGCAGCAAAACCTAGGGAGAAGAGTTGGAATGAAAAGTAAAGGTAGTGTCATAGTCCCGCTTGTATTAGGGGCGGGGCACGCGGCGCGCACAACGGCCAGTAGCGCCGGCGCGATGATAGCAACGAATATCTACATACCTAAGAGGACTATAACGTTTGCAAGCGACACACGCAGATGGGACGCCGAGAAGTTTATCAGGGAGAGTCACACCCATCTGCAACATCTTGATCGCATTTATTCAATAATGCTGCGGGCGGCGACGCGCGACAGAGGTGACTGCGAGATAGACATAAGCGACACGTTCGACGACGCAGCCGATCATTACATCTACGTCAGAGACCCAAAGTTCTACAGAGGGAAAGCGTCAGAGATAGCACCAGAATGTCACGCAGGCGAGGTGTGCTCTCTGATTCTAACAATGGCGTGCGCTCTGAGTGTCGTACGTTACACGTCTGCGCAGAACGTGGACGTGTTGTTCATACCGGAGCGGGTCAACGCACGGATGTTAGAGTTCGTCGACATCATCATCTCAGCCCTAAACGGTCGGGAGTGCGCGCAGGGTGCGACTATTAGAATGGTAACAGCCAACGCATTCTTCACAAAAGCGCGCGCGCCGAGAGGGCCATCGAGATACACTGACGGGGCTTTCAATGATGACATTTAACGATATGGTGGCGGACGAAATAACTAGACAGGCGTTGCTAAATAGCGTTACACCGGTATTTCCGCCGATCCATGATATGCAGCATTTAGCCGTTGCGTATGTGTGCTGGAACTACCGCATGTACGGCAGGAGCTCTATGCTCGCAGTTACGATGGGGCAGGGTAAGTCGTACACAGCGTTGATGTCGTACATTGATTTAGTCGACAGTGGCGACATCAAAGGAAAATTATTATTCTGCGTCCCCACGGCTAACGCCGTGAAGAGCGTGGAAGCCAGCGTAGCCAAGTTTACGCAACTCCGTTCGGCGATATTGACACCCGAAGCCGGGCTCTCGTGCATTTACGATAACTCAATAGACGTAGTTATAGTCACGTATGCGTCGCTAACACGTTCAAAATATTTACTAAAACTAAAAAATTCAGTGAAGGGGTGCAGTATTCAGAACGATGCAACAGAACGCGTTAGACATCATATAGGGATGGTTGTTGCAGACGAACTCCATAACGCTAAAAATGAAGATACGATAACGTTTAAAGTTATGAACGGGCTTATCAATGGGTCGGATCGCAGAGTGTTGACGCTCGGCATGTCCGGAACTATGGTAAGCAGGGCGGCAGACCTCAGCACGTTATGGGCTGAAATGATGCTCATAGATGGAGGCGAGGCGTTGACAACATCGTATCAAGCGTTTGTTATGGCTTCCGGACTATTCAATCAGGTGAAGACATCTATGCCGTGGGCGCGCCGAGGAACGTTCGTGCCGGAGAGTACGAAACACGTTCCAAAAGCGGGCACTAAGGAGAAGCTGGAAAAACTCATAGCGCCGTATCTTATCGCTTACGATCCTCAAACTGACGGCGCGTCAGAAACGTCATTGGAGGTTAGACGTGTTGAAACGGATATGACCCCGTCTGTAGCTAAGTCGTATGAGTCTTTGTACGCGAGATATACGCAGCGCGGTAACGCCGACAACAAAGCCGTATTGCAAGCACAACTCATAAGATTGAGTTCCGGCGTGTACTACGATAACGAGGACGACGTGAGCCGAAACGTCATCCCATACAGCGAATCGGCAAAAGCGCGCACGCTCAGAAACAGACTACCGACGTACGCAGCCACGGGGGATAAGATTATCATTTTCTACCACCACGTCGGCGTGCTGGCGCATATCAAGGAGGCGTGTAATGAGGCGGGCGTTCCGTTACTATCGCTTGTGTCCGGGCAGGACAGGGACACTATGGCAGCGATACGGGACAGATTCGTTACAGATTCTACCTACCAATTCCTGGCAATGCCGTACCAGATAGGTGCGGAGTCGTTGAACTTCGAACTCGGAGGTGAGATTGTGGTATCAGGACTGATCTGCTACGAGCTATCTCAGCGTGCTGCACTTATGCGGCAGGCGTGGGGGCGTGTCACACGTATCGGGCAAAGGAAGAAACCGTGGTGTGAGTTCTTAGTAGGATCGCCGATGGAAAACAAAACGTTGGATAAACTTCTTCAGTCGAAAGACTTCAATCTTAAATAGGGACGGTATGGATGTCGAAGTTGTAAAAAAGCTATCCGGTTTTCTGCATGAAGATGATCGCGGGTTTACCGTGTCTCGCCTAAAGGAGCAGTTGACTAAGATCGAAGCCGAAGGTGGCGGAGAGCTCCCTGTATAATAAACATTACTATGCAGGAAACTATTGTTATAGAGTGGCGGTATCAACAGAGTATAACGACGAAGGACACTCCTTCACGAAAGACCCACCGACGGTTATACTGGAATAACAACAGACGCAGAGGTAAGTATGAATGATGAAGAGTTACAGAAAGTGCACAAACAAAGCACGAGAGTATGTCACACGATGACGGTTGCGGAATTGTTAGAGGTTTTACAACGCATCGTAGATAACGGCGGCGGTAGTTTTCCTGTTTACTTGGACGACGCCCAGTATTGTAACGGAGTGTTGGTCGACATCGAAAGCTACACGCATCATCACACAGGCGCGATCACACCCACAGTGATACTTGGGTACTAGCACTAACAAGAGGTAATATGAGCGCAACACTTCTTTCTAGCGACGAGACGGCCGCTGAAATAGCGAACGCCGTTTCATCTTGGGCGCAATTTATGCCATCGAACACAACGCACGTATACTTGGCGTGCGCGTTGTCGGCTATCCTTATAGTAATATGGATATACTCATGCTGGCGCTTATAACCGATATTCTGAAACGACACGGTGTGGCGTATTCGATGGATCATTACACCAATCCGCAAAACATCTACATCCAATGCGAATCCGACACATGCAAGATAGCCGGGCCGAGGCGCAAGTTGCACCTCGGTATCCTCATCGCACCCACGAAGAGAGCCAACGCCGGCGCCTTTCATTGTTGGGCGTGCGGATTCAAAGGGCGGGACGTGTTAGCGTCCTTGGACAAAGTCCTGCCGATACACGACCCATCGCAGCTACCGTCACAGCTGTACGCCGAGGAGATAGAAGCATTCCTAAGCGGGAGAAATATACAACGCAAACGCATCGACAGCCTTCTCGACAGAATATTCAAGACACCGCCGGGAACCATCGACGAGAGTGTTTTGGGAGATGCGTTATTTAGTGGAGTTAAGGACACCACAGCTTTAATTACTGCGGCTGAACTATACGGGCTGGCGCACTACGACGGAGGTTTGTACATGCAGGAGTCGGGGCGCGTCGGTACGTTCATGTCACACGTATGCGGCAGCAAAGCTAGACACACGCACGCAGCCCCTCCGATCCCATTTTCGGCAGTAGCAGAACGGTTCGGGTCATCGCGCAGGCGGGTCGTGAGCGGTACATCGGAGGCGTTGCTATTCAACGTGGATAGCGTTCAAACTAACGAAATAGCGATAAGCTGCGAGTGGAACGCCAACGTAGAAAGCGTAGAGATGGGCATGCCGAAGCCCTATGATGCTGTGTCCGAGGGTTTGGTGCGATTCGCGAGCCCTGCGACGTACCTCAAAGCAAAAAAACATCTTACGCAAATATATCCAGACTACGACTTCGTCTCAGAAGAAGAAACTATGCGGGAGCTCCTACTCTCGGTGAGTCTGGGCGTAATAGCGGCGGACGATCTTAACGCGCTCGACGATATTCTCGACGGTGTGATTGTAAGGTCGGCGCCAGTGCTGAAACCTTCACTATGTATCGTGGGGGCCAGCGCAGATTTGGAGAAATTCAATGGGAGCGGCGTCGTCATGTCCATGCGACTGAACGACGCCTTCAACGTTAAGGAGGTTGTCTGCGCAGAATCGTACACGCATGTCGTGCGCGTAAAAGAGGCGGTCAAATTCGTAACAGCCGTCACTAAGCAGAACATCGAGGGCTTCCTTCAGAGCCTGCCGGACGAGGATAGTGTAATCGTTGTAGTAGGGACGGGCGCGTTCGAGTTGGTAAACGCGTGCGCAGATACTCCACTAGAAATTGACACAACGTCTAAAGAACGCAAACACCTCATGAGGCAGACAGGGTGGATGCGTACGATACGCATAGCCGGGCGTGCGCGAAGACTGCTGTGTGTAGCGACGTCGCAGGTGGCGTCGCCGTACCGTAGTGCTACGGGTAAGGAGAACAAACTAACAATAGCGACAAACTCCGTATTCACAACGATGTATCGAAAACAGATATGGGGATACGTTGGATTCTTCGCAAAACATGTTCGAAGACTATGGGCGGTGCTGCCGACGGACGATATGCACCCAGACCGTACGCTCGACGACATCAAATGTCACTACGAATTAACGCCGTCAGCTATGGCTGAGATGTCAGAGTTCGCGCAAGACGCTGTACTAGGGGTTGACATTGAAACGACGGGGCTTGCTCCGTATAGAAAGGAAGCCAGATTTAAGGTACTGAGTTGGTCAATAAGTGACGGGAAGGAGACCCACTCTGTATGGTTGACGGATAGTGAACTTACAGAGGCTCACATATTGGACGTGTTTACGAAATGTAAACGCGCCGTTTTACACAACGCCGGATTCGATTTAAAAATCTTAATGTGGTGCTATCCGTCTGTCAGAGAGTATATAATATACCATCCTGAGAAGTTCGAAGATACGGCAGGTTTAGCGCATAAGTTCCGCATATTCGGCAAAACAGACAGGTACTCCGAGTATCGCATGACCAGTTTAAACTTGCTCACACTTCTGCTGTTTGGGATCGCCGTAAAGCAGTCAGCGGCAGCGGTAGATCGGGAGAGAATGTTCGAGTATTTGAACAGCGGTATTGCCGATAGGAAGACTTTATTACTGTACAACGGAGGTGACGCCAAGTGGACGGTTCAGGCGTACATACGACTGCACCATGCGGCTGGGACTGCGGACGGTGTTGAGTCGGCAGAGTATCGGTATTACAAACACACTATGCGGGTTCTCATAGCGTGCTGCGAGATCGCCAACAACGGGGTGCCGCTAGATTTAGACGCAGTAATTAACCTAGGAAACGAGCTACAGGACGAAAAGGATGCGCTATACGATCAGATACAAAACCTGTCGCTCGTTAAAGAGTTCCTAAAACAGTCCGGAGGTAAGTACACAGTCCTTAATCCGAGATCAGGCCCGGCGCGAAAAGCATTCGCAGTCGAGTTCGTCGGACTACCAGACCCAGAGCCGAGAGAAGTCAAGGCGCATAAGAACTCAAAAGCGCAGGTGTGGAAGACATATACGGACATAAAAGGTAAATACGAGAATCCAGAGGCGTTTGAAGTATTCGACACACTCATTCGGTACTCTCAGTGCGCAGGGCTGTTAGGGGGCAGCATCCTATCGCTCCGCAACGTGCTACTGGTGGCCTTAAAGGACAAGCCCGAAAAACTGGAGACGGCGCGCTTCCTGACAGACGGCGGCGCCATAGACATAGAGAAATACTCAGAGTACACCAACACAGACGACACTGAGTGGATCGTGGAAGAGGAGGATGCGTACGAGGACGACGCATACGACTTCGGAACAAGTTCCAAGACGGATCACTTTCTGAACACGTCTGTCGACGAGCACGGCATAATACGACTGCACACAACATTCTACGTGGATGGGACTAAATCAGGGCGCATTGCATCACGCACCCCGAACGTGCAGAACGTCTCGCCTCGCGCCAGACGGATGTTCGCAGCACCGTACGGTAAGATTCTGATAGCGTGCGACCTTGGCGGTGCTGACATTACGGGTGCGGCGTTGGAGTTCTTCGATACAACGCTGATTGAGAACTTATGGGAAGGCATCGACACGCACGGCGTTATTGCGACTAAGCTGTTCAAGATAACGAAAGATACCGAGGACGATTTCTACAAACGCATGCAGCGTGAGCATCCAGAGTATTCGGAGAAAGAAATCTTCAAAGAAGTGCGCCGTCTGAATAAATCGTTGGTGGTGTTCGCCTTCCTGTACGGTAGCGTGAAGATGCAGATTCAGGAATCGTTGGGCATTCGTAACCCAACATTCGAGCCCTTCTTTGGGTTCGTAGCGGAATACCTAGGCGGTATCGACGAGGGTCATAAGATTCTCATAAACGAGTTCAAAGCCAGAGGATACTACACATGGCGCATTACCGGCACACGCATTTATGGCGACAACACGATAACGGAGATGTTCAACCTACCCATTCAGGGCGCTACGGCGCTGACAACTAACTCGGCGGCGTTACAGCTAATCCAATCTGGTGTGCGTGTATGCAACCATATCCACGATGAAATTTTGTTGGAGGAGCCGATAACGGTAATTAGGAACGGTAAAGAATACGACAACGTAGCCCCGATGGTTCACCTAGTGTCGAAGACTATGGTGACTGAAGTATTCAAGTGGTGGGGCGACCGTATTGACGGTATCGTGCCATTACAGGCGGAAGTAAGCATAGGCAAGAGATGGAGCGAACTGAAAACAAATAACGTATTCGAGGACTCTTCTTCACACCATGGACACGAGCGACGGGTTTTTACGAAACCTAAATATTATTACGGATGAGTGTACGATAGCTTCGGAGGTTGTGACTAAATCCACAACGATACTCATTCTGCCGTACACGCTGCCGTACTACACCACGGATGGCGTAGCTGTAGACAAAGGACTACCGGCCAGATTTTCCCCGTTGTACCTACCGCTGGCGTTAGGGCGCATGGCTATGTTGGGAGACAGATGGTTGTTGCAGAATAAACGTTTTCACGACAAGACGCTGTATGTGCCTGAGCATATAACAAAAAGTCATGCAGAGGCTCCAATTTTTACCTATCAGCCCGGCGACCCGTATCTGGCCGAACCGTTGACGATGCCGGGCGGGTTGTCCGATTGGGCGCCGTGTAACATAACGATATTCGCAGGCGTAGAGATAGCAGTGAGACGTGGGTATCCTTGCCCAATCAACGGAGGTATTCCGAAACTTTTTGTAGTACGAGGTATCGACGCAGACAACAGACTGCGGTCGTTATTGAACGGACGTCTGGCGCGAGGAGGCGTGCGCTTTAGCGGATTCACAGGACTAGCGCAGCAATATTTGGTCACTTTGGCAGTAAGACGTACAGCGCACGGCAGCAAGCATGATCTACTGTCGCACGATTTCATAGGGATAGACGTGATAGAGGCGCACGGCGCTGATGACGCAGAGATGTCGCAGGTGTGTCGTGAGTTGTATCTGGACGGAGTCGAACACATTCAAAAGATAGATTTGGTAGAAAACCTCAATATTTACACAGCAGAAGACGTACACGATCTTATAACCCTGACTATGGTGGAGTAGAAAATGGCTTTTAACCTTGAAGCATTAATGAGTGAATTTAAAGCAAACGATGCGCTGGACGCCTTCAAAATAGTGGATGGAACCGACGCGCCGACAGTACCGCACGGGTCGTTCATCTTAGGGCTAACGCCCGAAGCTGCGGCGGCTGTTACTACGCTGCGGGTATTCGCTGAGGGGAGTTCTCAGTACATCCTGATCCCGAACGGGCCGAACGTGTTCACACGACCTGGCACTGGTGAGGTGTTGAAAGATGTAAAAGGGCGCCCGTTGCGCCGTAAGTCCGCATCAATTGCGTACACTATGCAAGTGTTGGAACTGTGGGGAACGACGTCTACGGGCGACAAAGGGTATCTGGGGGCCATCGGCACCAGAGGCATGCTGCGCCCTCGTAGTCAAAGCGTTGACATTGATCAAGCGGACATCCTTGCGGCATTGGTGGCGCACCCCACGTTAATGGACGCAGCCCCTGCGTACAGCGCAGGTATCGGTTGGTCTGCGACAGAAGTAGCCGAAGGTGTGGTGCTGGACAACCTCGGAGGTACCAGCAGTAAGTGGGTGAACGGGAAGATTAACCCAGCGGTGTCCCCATACTCACCACAAGCGACGATCTATACATACGCTATCCCAGCGATCTACTCGAAGGGCGTCGACGGCGGTTACATCATCATCACACAGGCGCCGCTGCCACCTAAGAAGAACTCAACGGAGGAAGTGTTGGCGCATACGCCCTACGCTATTCTGCGTTTGACCTCGATTAAACGGTACGCATCAATGCTGGCCAAAGCCACGGGTCAGATGTATTCCGACATGAGCGTTATGCACAAAGGGGCAACTATCCCAACGGCGCAGGAACCTTGCAGCCTGTCAACGCCACGTCTGCTCGACATCCGAGTGGGTCGGCTGACAGAGGGCGCTACCGTAGATGATCGTGCGCTGGAGGCGGCGGGCGTTCAGATGCACATGCAGGCCTTGTCGCAGGATACTACTTACAAGTTCGCAACGTTCACGGACGATGCCGCAAATACGCTGAACTTCCCCGATAGCACTTACACGCTGACAAGCACCCAGTTCGCAGCATTGATGGCCGACCACTTACGGAAGTATCCAGCGGTTGAAAGCATCGCATACTTAACAGAACGCGCCGAGTACGACAACGTCTTGAATACGTTGCCGACACAGCTGGCTAACACGTTCAAGACTCGGTTCAACGACGCTGTGGCAAAACACCGTGCGGCTATGCTGGACAACGTCCCTGCGGCGGATCGTAAACAACGTCCCTGCGGCGGATCGTAAGGCGGTTGCAGCATTATTCGAGCACGGGTCTATGGTGCAGATCGCATCTAACAATGTGCATCAAGTACCGGCTGCTATTGAGCAGAAGACTGAACCAAAGGCGGCCCCAAAAGTGGAACGCCCAAGTGCTCCGATAGGGGACGGCGGTGTGCAGAGCTATGAGGCGGGCAAGGGTAGCGTGAAGGCGGCCCCTGAAGAAGAGGCCCCTTGGGTGGAAGAAAAAGCGCCACCACCACCAAAGCGCGCACCAAAAGCGGCCGCCAAGTCAGCTGTATCGTCCGAAGCCGACGCCGATGAAAAGGCGTTGATCATGGGACTGACGACCGCGTTCGGCGCGTTGAAGTTCGACAGCGGTGCGGCTGTAACGGCAATCGAAAGAGTAACGGGTGAGTTGGTAAAACTGGCTGATTTCTACGACACCCACCCCGGATCAGCGACGCAGCACCAAGAATGGTTATCATCCTCGATGATCTCCGCAGCTAAGTTCAAAAAGACAAACAACGTGCGGGCGGCTACCCCTGGAATGTTGGTGTTAGTGTTCCGAGACGATGTCGGCGCGGAAGTAGAGGCAACGTTGGCAGTAGTGCAACCGAAAGGAGACAAGGCTGAGACTGTTGAGTTGTGGAGAGACGCGCTGACGGCTGCGAGTATGCTCCTAGTAGGCGACGTGGGTACCGCCGAAGAAGGCGGACATGATTTTGACGTGGACTTAGAGGCCTTATTGGCATGAAGTTAAGACAGCTTATACGAGATCAGAATCCGTTTTTGAACACAACTTCACAATCTATGCTGCTGAGTAGTACAGCGTCGGCGGAGATAGACGAGTTGGTGTCGTTGGGGAACCCGGTCATGGATGCGCATGGGATAGCCGTCGAGCCGGGCTCGATTGTGCTGCTTCATAGTTCTCCCGGAATAGGTAAGACGCAGATGTGCATGGAACTGGCCCGCTCCTTCATTCATAAGCATAGGGGGCGGTGCATCGCAGCAGTAATCGACACGGAAGGTGGGTGGTCGCTGGACAGAGTAACGTCGCTTCTATTCAACCCGCTATACTACTTGCCGCTGAAAGAAGAATGGTTGGATTGCTTCGAAATATTCTCAGTGAAGCATGAGCCCAAGTTCAAACAATTGGGGGCCATCCAAGCAGCCATTCTGCAATCGTTCGGGATATTGCAGGAGAATCCGAAGACGAAGGCCGCGAAGACAGTGAAAGTGGCGGATATGTTGGACATGGGAGCAGGCGCCGCCAAGGGGCGCGCCGCGGAAGATGAAGATGAGTATGATGAAAGTGTTAGATATGAAGCAACGGATGGTATGTTGCCGCACTTGATCATCTTCGACTCATTCTCAGGCGTGGGCGACTACAACAACGGTGAACTGAATCCATTGGAGGACATTACCACATTCGTAGCTAAGAAGTATCGTCACATTCGTGCGTTCTTCGATCAGATGCAGCTTGTACTGTACCCGACAGGGTCTATTGTGGCCATGGTAGATTGGGATACCCCTAACATCGGTGGGGTCGGGTACGCAACCAGCAAACAAAGCGGATCGACATCATCTAAGTTCATGACAGGTACCAATGTAGGGCTCAAGTACGACGAAGCCCTTAAGGTGCCCATAGACGGGAAGGACGTGAAGGTCGGCTACATTGCGACGGTCGAGTGCGTAAAATCACGATTAGTGCGCCCAGGTGATAAGATTCCCCATGTAGTATCGTATTCACACGGTGCCGTGAAGATGAAATCCGCATTGATCTATTTGCAGAGTGTGTGGTGCGCGGAGGTACGGGAGGCTGTATTGAGTATAGGCGCAAGCCTATTCTCACCCTCGCAGAAAGTCGCAGAAAAAACAGACACGTCGCTGAAGTTGACGCTCAGTAACGTGTTGAAAGCGTCTCAGGTTGAGCACCGCAAAGCTATAATGGCCGCAAGGGCTCTCAACGACGGCACGCCGGAAGGTAAGGCTGCGGCGTTGGCTGCGATAGCGGAACAAGTGGCAAAGAACGACGAGGTGTACTTCACAGTTCGTAGAATTTGCATAGAGGCTGCTCGAATAATCGAGGGACATATCGCAGACAGTCCTAACAATATGTTCTAGTGAAGTGCGGGTTCTCGATGAAAAGAAGTAATATGTTGTTGTAAGCAACGGGTGGGTTTGCTATAATCAAGGCTCACCCACCTTTAGACGTATTAGCTATGAAAGAGACCCACCTTTAGACGTATTAGCTATGAAAGAGAAAATGTTAGTTAAGGTCGATGGAATTGGCGCAGCAGTTGCGTTCTCCAAGATCACACAGGATGCAATGCTGAAACTTGCGCAGGACGAACTTGCCTCAATTCTTGACGGAACAGGGGTGCAAGCCACTCAAGCGCTCACCCGTAAGATTTTTGACGCTATGCAGGTTCCGAACTTGATTGAACCCGGCGAGAGTGTATCCATACGTGGATTCGGCACTTTCACTTGGAAAGTAAGCAACCCTCGCACGAAGTCATATAACCCAAGAACGCAGAAAATTGAAGAAACCAACGCCACACCTCGGTTACGTTTGAAATTTGAAGCGTCAGAATGCAATCAGTACACGGTTTCAAAGTAAAACTTAAAAGACGCCGTTACACCCCAATCACGAAATATAGCCACCCTCAACAGACGGTGGCTATATTTTTGCGCACTCATAAGGCAGCCCATATGTTAAAACTACTAGAACACGAATTGAATAAGATGGCAACTCCGTCGGCTGAAGACACACAACGCTCGTCGCACGCCATTCTACGAACCGTCTACGGCATGTTCAGAGACGGTACGTATGATCCGGACAACGAGGTGGCTGTAGCGATATGCGGCGGCGCGCCGCTGGAGAAAGATTTCGTCCACAAACAACAGGACATGCGTACGCAGGGTGGTGAGATAACTCTCCGTCAACTCAGTCTGTCGAATTTCAGATGCTTCAAACATTTGCAGGTCGATTTTGAAGAGGTGGATGATCCGATTTACTATCTGACAGGGCGTATGGGTGCAGGGAAGACCACCGTCCTGCATGCGATAAAGTTGGCGTTGACGGGCGGCGCGATTACTAAACACAAACCGCACGGAACTAAAACCAAACCCGAAGCTGTACTCTCCACCGCAGACGGATACTACACAGCGGAAAATCCGTACGGTAGAGGCGTGCTACGCAGTGCGTTTCTGCATCCGTCAAACTCCCGCCTCACAAAACCAGCCGCAGAGATTACAGCGAGCATTATGCAGAGCGCGCGTTGCGACGAGCTCAACAAATTTTTAACGTTCGTAAAGAATATAAAGTCTAAGCTGCCAAAAAACAAAGAAGCCGACATGAGCATAGCGGACGCCATCGTCTACGACCTCAACAGACGCCACGCCGAAGAGTACGGAGAACGCGACGACATCATGAACCAACGTAGCGCCAAAGCAGACGAGTTTAAGGTGCTGGAGTCCGACCTGAACGCATACCGCTCCGTGCGCGAAATGCTGGCGCAGATTTACGACGCCTACACATCAATGTGGTGCGTCGATGAGTCTAGCGCGCAGGCATCGGACGTTGTGCCCGTGCTGCCGCCGGACGTTACGGAGTCGGAGAATTTACTGATAGCGGCGTTGGTGGCCAAAGCGTCAGAAGAATCAAAGCTAGACGCCGACGAGGTAAAGTTCCGCGACCAAGTATCGGAGGCGGTTCTCGACTTAATAAAGAGCCTAAGAGAGAACGTCGAGATTTACAAGAAGCACGCATCCGCTGAAACGCTGCAAGGGATGTACGCCCTATGCGACTCAGTGCGAGCTTACAACACAGCACACAGCTCATGCGCAGTTTGTGACACGAAGTTTCCTGACGAAGCGAGCCGGGATGCTGCGTCGAGTAAGTTCGCCGATAGACTCGACTCATGCGTGTACTCTGAGGCAACAGAGTTGGTGCGTATGCGTATGCGCATCGGCGATAAGTACGAACGAATCACGGAGGCTTTGCATAGCATAGGGATGCGCGCTGCGGATAAATGCGACGCAGTCGGTGCAGATTTGAAAGTTCTAACGAACACGTTGCAGAAGTATCACGGGGCATGCTTCGTCCTATACAAAGCCAGCAATGCCGCCAAAGAGATACGCAACGCAGGCGAGGTAGACCCATTAAAAGTGTCGATAGGCTTGTTACTGGATACGTTGGTGACAACGCTCATTCCGGCAGTCTTGGAGACTCTGGTGCTCAAGGATTTGGAAGTGGTGTGTCAGGTCGTGAACGGTTTCTATAATAAGAACCTCCAAGGCGGCATGACGCTCGCTCTGTACCCTGTCATGACAGGTACGCATAAGATCGACATCAAAGTAAAAGCCAACGGAACATCGCTGGCGTTTGAGGAGCTCTCGCATGGGCAGCAGAACGTGTTATGCACGTTATTTGACGCCGCGTACCTATCGGTAGTGGACGGTGATACCCGTATCATCGCTCTCGACGATACTCTTACCGCTGTCGATATGGTAACAGCTGCCAAGGTGATAAAATACATCCGCAGCACTCTGAAGTTCAGCCTGATCCTAGTGCCGACGCAGCTGACGGAGATGTTCCTTTACAACTACGGATTCATCGGCAGCGCGGGTACGAAACAGGTAATTATAATAAAGCGAGAAACGACACAATGAGTGATATAAGAGTAACGGTAGTGCCGTTCAATGGTGCTGATTACGATGGGTACGTGGCAAAGATGGCGCGAGTATCTCACACGCAACAGCCGGCGAAACGTTCTGATTCGGAGTTGGTGCGACGGCTGACGAGTGATCCAGAAGCGCCACACTGGACACCGTTCGCGCATATTCAGTACGTTTACGCTATTGAAGTGCATCAAAACGGTTGGGACAATACCCGTCTGGTGGATTGGGCACTCGCTAAACTATGGAGCGACTTGGCGGAGGCGTCCGGTGGGGATTTGTTTGACTCCGCGATTGTGCAACGTATGGAGGACAAACGTGAAATTTACATACGCGTGTCGCTACAGCATTTACTGAACGTGGCGAAAAATTGGAAGAAAAACGGGGTGCTGCACAGACTACTGTTAGTCCCGCACGCAGCGGAAGCATCCACAAGTGTGGCGCTCGAAGAGGTCGCACGGGCTGGGCGCGCTTTGCAGGCGGAGGGCGGTGATGCGATCATTCAGAAAGCCGATTGCACATGGTTCGACGATATACGCACACTCGTGACAGTTCTGCCGGCGGCGTATCCGTTTTGCAGCGACCCATTCCCTTCGAACTCTGTGCAGAGTGCGTTACTCAAAGAGACGTTCCGCACTATGCCGGAACTATTCACGACAACGCTACTGATAGAAAACATACCGCTATGGATGGCTACGCAGCTGCTCAGACATCGGCGTGGCGTCGTGGTGAATCAGCAGTCGTTTCGGTATTCAAGCGACACGGACTACTCTTCTTGGAAATTCGACTTCTCCAACTGGCGCGAGCAGTCTAAAACCAAAGCAGACGCAGGGCGGGCGCCTCGGATTCGTTGGGAAGATGAGACCATGTCCAGCGTTCGCGAAAGCTGCGGGGAGGCGTTGTTTAAACTGCTCAAGGCGTACAAAGCCGCATTGGAGGCGGGGGTGTCGAAAGAATGCGCTCGTGATCTGCTGCCGGCGTACTTTCCGACAAACATGTACGTGACGCTGACGCGCGAGGCGTTGGATCGCATCATACATCTCAGAGGCGGGCCGGAGGCGCAGGCAGAATGGGCTGAGTTGGTGAGCCTGTTGCGTAAGGTTGCAGACAAAGGTCAATCCGATGCCTGATAGTGCGCTAACGCCAGAAGAAGCACTGGCTATGAACTTTAAAGCCATCCTCGAAGAGGACACCTCCGATCTCGTGTCTGTTATGCGAGCTATGGAGTTGCGCATAATCGAGAAGTACGCAACAATGGTGGATGCGGAGGGAGGGGCGACCTCCGCTGCGTCCGCGCAATTGAAGAAGTTCTTGAGCACGACGCGAGCCCTGGCGAAGGACGCAGTAGGCGCAGCCAAAACAATCGTGCAAGAGAACATGTTGAATGCGGCGACCACACGGCTGGGCGTGTACGAGGCGGCTTCGATAGTGGTCCCGTCCGCTGTGAACATAGCGAAGGTTGTGGTAGGGAACTCCACATTGCCTATTCTCATGTCAGCGTACCGTTCGAAGATTCTATACAACGCAAACGCAGCAGCCATATCGGCCTTGGCTAAGAGTGGACGCACGTCGGAGTTCGGGACCGAGTTCCGTAGGCTCAACTCCATCCAAATAAGTGATATGCAAGCGACCCACGTTACAGCGGGGCGCGCTTCGGCGGCGTACACAGAAGGTGAGGTGGCGAAACTAAAGTCAAACAAAAAAATTATGGCATGGAAGCGGTGGAACGCCACTTTAGAACGCACATGCGCACGCTGTTACAGCTACCATGGAAACCCGTATCCAGCCACAGGCGGGCCATTCCTACCGGTGCATCCGTGGTGCGCATGTTTCTATACGTTCATGAGCGCGCCACCCGTCGCGCCAGACCCTGATAGGAAGTTTACAAACCTATCACAAGGCGAATTGGCAAGTATGATCGGAGTGAAGCTGGCCAAGGCGGTGACGTCGGGTGTCATCAAGATTAGTGAAGTAGTAAAACCGATCTACGACTCGAACGGGTACATCACAGACACGCAGGTTAAACGATTATCCGACTTCCCCCAGCTTAAAAAGTAGGAGAACAGCTTTGAAAGTATTCAGGAGGGTGCTGAAACAGCTGCGCGAAGAGACGCAGCGTAAACAGTGGGAGCGCGCCAAAGCGATAGCAAAGAAGGCGCACTCTCTTTCACCAGTGGACACAGGACGTCACGCTGCGTCAATAACAGTGACAGATAATCTAGCCGACCTGAGAGACTATGTTGACGAGGGAGCAACAGGAGGTCCAGATATATGCAAGTTTAAACAGTCCCCTAAAGGGAAGGCGATGGTGTACTACGTCGGTGCGCGTGTTCCGTATGCGGCTATGCTGGAGCACGGAACGTACCCCAACCCCGGCCAGCCGCACTGGTCGCCTAAACCTATCGGAATAGTAGTGCGAAAGACACCAAGCGGTTTTATGGTAATACGAACAACAGACGAAGGCTTCAGTAATAGAGCATCGACAGGTGTGATCGAAGCCGCATTCAGAATGTTAGAGGATAAATAAATGGCATTACAATCACAGCGCCCAGAGTTCAGCTATGCGCACAGCCTAGCCTACAACGGGCCGCATTTTAAGTTAGGGTCTGCCGAACCACGGCTCATCTTCGGAAGAGAAACAGACCCAAAAATAATCATGCCGATCACTCACCCAGAGATATGGTCAGTGTACATGCAGGCTCGCGCGAACATGTGGGTGGCGGAAGAGATTCCGTGCGGCGCAGACGGCGACCAGTTCGACGCGCTCGACGAGGACACACGCAACGCGTTATTGAGATCGCTGGCGTATCTGTCGACATCGGATGCTACGGTGCCGGCTTTCAACGCCCTCACTGCTATGGACATCGTAACGGACTGCACGACACGCATGGCGTTGATGCGTCAGATGATGGAAGAAGCAGAGCACACTCGTGCGTATCAGTATATGTTCGAGTTCCTCCACCTGACGGAAAGTGAGACGGTGGCGTTGTTGTCGCTATCGAACACGATGCCGTCTATCTCCAACAAGCTGAACTGGAACATACAACATGCGCGAAAACTAAAAGAAGTAGTTATGCAGTTGCAGCTACACGAAGCCGGGGCTATAACATCGAAGAGCTCCTACTTCGACATGGAGCGCGAAGCTGTGCGCAACCTGTTGAAGGCTTTGGCGGCTTATTTGGTGTTTGAGTATGTGTACTTCCCGTTGAACTTCTCGTTGATGTTCGCCGTGCGCACGTTCCAATCAAAACTGTTGGGCTTCGAGGGACTGTATCGTTACATCTTCCGTGACGAGATCATCCACGCCCGCTACTCGATCATCCTATTCAACGCCGTCAAGAAAGACTTTCCGCAATACATCGACGCTGAATTGATGCGCGAGATTCGCGAAACATTCACACAGGCATACGACCTCGAAGTCGCAGCAGCAGCGGACGTGTTCCGGTCAGATTCGATAGCGGCAGGGAAGTACAGCAAAGCGGAATATCTCAGTTTTGCCAAATATCTGTTGGGTATGGCGGCGCGCTCAATAGGTGAAGCCAACCCGTACAGACAGGACGGCGGTATCGGTGAGAGCCCGTTACCGTGGATGGTGCCGTATTACTCAAACGCTCTCGTCACGAACATCTTTGAAAGTAAAGCGATTACATACTCAGCAGTTCAGTACGCACCGAACGAGAGCGCATACACGCAGACGGCGGCCTCCATGATTCGGGGTGTAGTGTGACGCCGGGCTCGCGCAAGGACAAGGGGCGTAAGTTTCAGCAACTCATTCGTGACAGGATACTGGAAACATTCCCGGAGCTTGAAAAAGAAGATGTGAGATCAACATCTATGGGGTGCGGCGGCGCAGACATTCAACTGTCGCCGGCCGCATTGCGACTGTTTCCTGTAGGCGCAGAGTGCAAGCATACAGTCGCGTTTAGAATAGGTATGTGGCGGCAAGCGCGTACTCACGTCGAAGGGAGCGATCTGTGCCCGGTGCTGTTTCTGAAAACTAACAGAAAACCACCATTAGCGGTTGTGAGTGAGTTCGACACAAACACACTATTCGGAAAGCCGCCGGCAGTTGGTGCGGCGTGCGCAGACGAAAAATATTCAACAAAAGTATTCACACCGACATCGTTATATAGTATCATAGACGTAAATTCGGAATGCGCCTTCTTGCGCTATATAGGTAAGGAAGCGGAGCTCTTGTATATTTGCGCTATATAGGTAAGGAAGCGGAGCTCTTGTATATTATGACGTGCGACACATTCTTCGAGCTCGTCGCCAGAAAAAGAACCCTAGATTCAAACCCAATCGAAACAAACGATAACGACGAAGTACGGAGAATTACAATGGAAGCAACACCTAAAACCACCAAGAAGGCCCCAGCTGAAAAGAAAGCAGCCCCAGCCAAGAAGGTCCCAGCCAAGAAGGTCCCAGCCGAAAAGAAAGCAGCCCCAGCCGAAAAGAAAGCAGCCCCAGCCGAAAAGAAAGCAGCCCCAGCTGAAAAGAAAGCGGCGCCAGCCAAGGCAGCTAAACCTGAAACGGTCAAGAAGGCGCCAGCTGAAAAGAAAGCCGCAACCAAGAAAGCTGCGTAAAGACACCAGGTACCGCCACGGCGGTAAGGCCAACGTTGCAACCGATACGTGAAAACCGCCCCAATTATATATTTGACTTTATGAGTAGAAGTCGTTTGTGACCGGACATCGACGCTATCATAGATAGCATACGTAAGTTATCCAATAATACAAGATAGTCTACCGAGCAGGAAAACTATGAGCGGCACACAAGAAGTAGACAACAGACCCAAAGCCTCGCACACAAGAAGTAGACAACAGACCCAAAGCCTCGCTGTCACAACCGATGGCGGGTATAAGTGAAGAAGAAATCGACGCAACCCGTGATCGCGCAGTAGCAGAACTAGAGTCCAGGGGTTTTAGAGTTATCAACACGTTGTTTACAGATGAGTGGTATTCCCGTGACGCAATGAAGGCGCGAGGCGTAGAGCAGATCGGACTATGTTTCCTGGGAAAGGCTCTGGAGAGCATGTCCCACTGCAAAGCCGTCCTATTCTGCAAAGGGTGGGAGAAAGCCAGAGGGTGCGTCATAGAACACATGGCGGCACTAGCCTACGGTGTGGAGCGTATCTACGAAGACAAAACGGAAGACGTAGCGCAGTGCGATTTGTTGGCAGCCTAATAAATAAGCTACCCAACTGAATTTAGAAGATAAAATCAGTTGAACTGGTGTGTAAAGTGGTGAAAACCCACCCGTCCCGGCATGGACGTGAAGCAGACCTACCCACAGGGAGATAGCTCAATTCTATCAAGCTGAAGCT